>ERZ1643246.37-NODE-37-length-177739-cov-26.162373_pt1 | contig 177739 bp, 153 predicted proteins | sample MGYA00579265_ERZ1643246 | MGnify/ENA primary metagenome ERZ1643246 (study PRJEB29033, sample SAMEA4952261) | chicken gut metagenome | biome: Broiler Chicken; feature: Gastrointestinal Tract; material: Caecum | place: Ireland | collected 2018 | study: Broiler... | reverse complement strand
ACAGTAACTATGTGGCTTTAAACCACTTTCACCGCAAAGCGGTGAATAATTCAGGGTTAGTATAAACCAATCATGGAGACATGCTCTGATGAAAGGAGGTATCATAATGAAATTTGATATGCACTGTCATACCAAAGAAGGTTCCATGGATGGAAAGGTCATGATAGAAGAATATATCTGCGCACTGAAGAAAAAAGGATTCGGCGGGATGCTGGTCTCGGACCATAATTCCTACGATGGCTACAGGGAATGGAAAAAGTCGATCAAAGGCAAGGCGCATCAGGATTTTATTGTTCTGAAAGGCGTGGAATATGATACCTGCGACTGCGGCCATATTCTGGTTATCATGCCGTTCGGGGTGAAGCTGAAGATTCTTGAACTCCGGGGGCTTCCGGCTTCTCTGCTGATTAAGATCGTACATGCCTACGGCGGAATTCTCGGACCGGCACATCCTTACGGTGAAAAGTTTATGAGTATGATCACAACTACGATGCGGAAAGAAAAGTATAAGGAAAAGATTACAGCTCTGATGCCGCAGTTTGATTTCGTTGAGATTTACAACGCCTGCGAGAATGAGGAGACCAATGCGAAAGCAAGAAAGCTGGCGGAGGAATACGGCAAACCGGGCTTCGGCGGAAGCGATGCACACCGGCTGGACTGCATCGGAATGGCCTACAGCGAATTTCCGGATACAGTGCGCAGCGAGGATGATCTGATCGCATTTGTGAAGACCTGTCCGACCATTGAATGCGGCGGTACTCATTATGAGAGGACCACAAAAGGAAAGATCGGAAAACTGAACGAGGTCGTTGTGGATTCTTTCTATGTCTATAATAAGATGGCCAACGGATGGCGGGGAAGAAAACGCCGCCGGGAGCTGGAACAGATTATTGAAAATAAATTATAATGGCTACCTGAACGGTTACGGAGGTTTTTCTTTATGGCAGCAGTTTTTCTTGCCCCGTTTTATCTGCTCTGCAATGCATATATTGTTTACTGGATGATTCGCTGGCTTCGTGCCGCAGTGCCTGTGCTGGGAGCAGGAGCGGGGCTGATCCCTGTTCTGGCGGTCTACTGCTTTCTGATGTTCTCTCTTCTGACCAGTTTTCTTGTCCGAAGTTATCCGGCAAAGCGTTATCTGAAAAAAATCAGCGATCAGTGGCTGGGGAGCTTTGCATATATCCTGGGAATTACCCTTTTCCTGGATCTGGCTCACAGAGTTTTTGAAAGGACCTGGCTGGCGGACACCAGGCTGTATTCCAGAGGCGGGATGGCGTTCTGCGGAACGGCTGCCGCTGTGGGAATGGCCGCGGTGGTGATTTACGGGATCCGCCATGCGAAAAAAATTACTCTGACCCGCTACCAGGTGGCGATTCCGAAAAAGTATGCCGCAGAGGGAAAGAAAAAGCTGAATATTGTGCTGCTGGCGGATCTCCATCTGGGAAGCAGCGTCGGAAAAAAACAGGTGGAACAGATGGCGGAGCTGGTTCGCGGCTGTGATCCGGATCTGGTGGTGATTGCGGGAGATCTGTTCGACAATGACTTCTCGTCTATTGATGATCCGGAAGGGATCGCGCGGCTGCTGGCAGGTATGGAGAGCCGCCTGGGAACCTGGGCATGCTGGGGAAATCATGATATCAATGAGAGAATTCTGGCGGGCTTCACCTTTCCGGCGCCCGGCGGCGTGCATGTGGATCCCCGGTTTGACAGTTTTCTCCGCCAGGCCAGGATTCATATGATGAATGACGAGATCCGGCTGATGGATGGAAGTTTTTATCTCGCCGGGCGGAAGGATCCCCAGAGAATTGAGAAAACAGGGGAATCCCGCATGGAACCGGCGGAGCTTCTGCAGGAGGCGGATAAGACGCTGCCGGTCATTGTGATCGACCATCAGCCAAAACAGCTGAAGGAGCTGGCGGCGGCAGGCGCGGATCTGGATCTGTCCGGGCATACGCATAACGGACAGGTGTTTCCGGGAAATCTGTTCCTGCGGCTGATGTGGAAGAATCCCTGCGGCGTCAGAAAAATCGGACCGATGTACAGTGTTGTGACTTCCGGCGCCGGATTCTGGGGTCCCGGTCTGAGAATCGGCACGGACAATGAAGTCGTTCTTCTGGAAGTGGATTTCGGTAACAGTTCAGCCAGCTGAACTGTTATGGCATCCGGCCATTGAAAATCGCTTCGCGATGGGCCGGATGCCCACAGGCACTATGCCTGTAAAAAAATGCTTGACATGTGTATAGTTTCTGTGGTATATTTGATCGCTGTGAGACAAACTCACAGATCCTTGTTTCCTGCTGTGTCGGAAGACAGAGACAGGGAGCCAAAAGACCATAAGGAGGAAACAGCATGAACAAGTATGAATTAGCGCTGGTTGTGAACGCCAAGCTGGAAGACGAGGAAAGAGCAGCAGTTGTTGAGAAAGCAAAAGGCTACATTACCCGTTACAACGGCGTGATCACAGAAGTGGAAGAATGGGGTAAGAAAAGACTGGCTTACGAAATTCAGCACATGCGCGAAGGCTTCTACTATTTTATTCAGTTTGAAGCAGACAGCACCTGTCCGGCAGAAGTCGAGAGACATATGCGTATTATGGATAATGTGCTGAGATATCTGGTTGTCCGCAAGGAAGCCTGAATCAGAGAAACGTGCAGATTGAGTAAAATAGAAGGAGGAAAAGCAAATGGCTTTTAATAAGAGTGAAAGACCGGAAGGCGCTGCAAGAAGACGTCCGGGCAGAAGAAGAAAAGTATGTGTTTTCTGCGGAAAAGACAACGTAATCGATTACAAAGATGCGAATAAGCTGAAAAAATATGTTTCCGAGCGGGGAAAAATTCTTCCGAGAAGAGTGACAGGAACCTGTGCGAAACATCAGAGAGCGATCACTGTTGCGGTAAAGAGAGCGCGTCACATGGCAATTATGCCGTATGTGGACGACTGATCCGCAGAGATAGAAAGGGTATCCGGAAAACCATAAAGGGCCGGATGCCCTTTTTTCATATGACAGGAAATTGTGTTCCCTGTTATATGAAAACGCAGAGCCTGCGGGCATCCAGCCCATCGCGAAGCGATTTTTAATTCTCGGATACCGTAACAGTTCAGCCGGCTGAACTGTTACGTCTGCAGCGGCGGGCGACAAAAAGTACTTGTACCGCCGGAGAAAACGAGGTATACTCATAGAAGCGTGCAGCTGTACCGCGTATACCGCGGGGAGAAATGTCCGGTATTTCCGGTGCAGTACCGCAATATAATAGGATAATGAGGTAGGATCATGAAACTGTATGATATCACCAGAGAACTCTTCTCTACGGCGGTATATCCGGGCGACCCTGTTCCGACGGCGGAGCCTGTGAATGAAATACAAAAGGGAGATGCTTTTAATCTCACAAGGATTACTCTGGGAACACACAGTGGGACGCATATGGATGCGCCCTGGCACTACATTCCGGAAGGAAAGACGATTGAGGCTGTGACGCTGGAACAGACGATCGGTCCCTGCCATGTGGTGTCAATGGAAGGAAAGCTTACCAGAGAGATCCTGGAACACACAGTTCCGGAAGACTGTGAACGTCTGCTGATTCACGGGGAAATTGAGCTCACCAGCGAAGGCGCCGGCTATCTGGCAGGGAGAAATCTTCAGCTTCTGGGAGTGGAGGGAATGACCGTGGGCAGCGAGGAGACCACCGATCAGGTGCACCGCACCCTTCTGGAGACGGGTATGGTTATCCTGGAAAATCTGGACATGTCAAAGCCTGCTCCGGGCCGGTATGTACTTGTCGCCGCGCCTCTGCGGATGAAGGGAATGGACGGAAGTCCTGTCCGTGCGGTTCTGATGGAAGGAGAGAATCTGCAGCTGACGCCGAAATGCGAGTCCGCGGCAGAATCCGGCAGCGGCCGCAAACTCGTTCTGTTTGATCTGTGAGAGGTTTCCGTATGCAGCCTGAACGATCCGGCCGTATTTCCGGAACACAGACGGGTTAACAGAAAAAATAAGAAAACAGTTCTGAGCACAGAACCGACAGAAACAAAAGACTGAATCACGCAGCTTTGCTGGGGTGTTATCTGATACACGGATACATTCCGGCGGAGCTGCGTTTTTTTCTATCACAGGAAACGGTGTTCCCTGTGATAGAAAAACGCTCCGCGGGATGCGCGCTTGCGCGAAGCAGAAGTATGTCGCTGAGGCGACCGCGCTCGACCTGTAATAAAACAAAAAATAAAAAATATATAAAAAGTAGTTGACAAAGGAGTTAGTAACTGCTAACATAAATGCAGTTAGAAAATACTAACTAAAAACTGGGAAAAAAGACACAGAAGCGAAAGGGTGCCGGAAAGGAGTGAGAGAAGATGCCTTTGACAATGGCAAAAGCCGGAGAAATCAATTACATAAAAAAAGTTGGAGGTAACGAAGAGACCAAACGCCATCTGGAAACCCTTGGATTTGTGGTCGGAGGACAGGTGACGGTGATCTCCAGTCTGAATGGAAATCTGATCGTCAACGTCAAAGATTCCCGTGTGGCTATCAGCAAGGAAATGGCGAATAAGATTATGATTTAAGGAGGGGACAGAAATTGAAGACCTTACGGGATATTCCGGTCGGCAGCACGGCCCGTGTGAAAAAGCTTCACGGTGAAGGCGCGTTGAAACGCCGGATTATGGATATGGGCATTACCAAAGGCAGTGAGATTTATGTCCGCAAAGTTGCTCCGCTCGGCGATCCGGTGGAAGTGACGATTCGCGGATATGAGCTTTCTCTGAGAAAAAATGATGCAGACTGTATTGAAATGGAGTAAGAAAAAGAGGTAAATTGTTATGGCGATTAAAATTGCGTTGGCAGGAAATCCGAACTGCGGTAAGACTACGATGTTTAACGCTCTGACAGGCGCAAACCAGTATGTCGGAAACTGGCCGGGCGTTACTGTGGAAAAGAAAGAAGGAAGATGGAAAGGGCAGAAGGATGTGGTCATCACAGACCTTCCTGGTATTTATTCCCTCTCTCCCTATACGCTGGAAGAAGTTGTGAGCCGGGATTACCTGATGAAGGATCGCCCGGAGGCGGTGCTGAATCTGGTGGATGCGACGAATATCGAGAGAAACCTGTATCTGACCACGCAGGTGCTGGAACTTGGAATTCCGGTTGTGATCGCGCTGAATATGGCGGATCTTATGGATAAGAACGGAATCAAGATTGACGTCAAGGGACTGGAAAAAGCGCTGGGATGCACGATTGTCAAAACCTCCGCGCTGAAAGGCACAGGCGTGCAGGAGGCGGTAAAGGCTGCGGTGGCAGAGGCTTCCAAAAAGAAAACCGTTCAGGCAAAACCGTGCTTTTCCGCAAAAGTGGAAGCGGCAGTCAGCGCTGTCGAAGAAGTTCTTCCCGCCGGTATTCTGCAGGAGCAGAGACGCTGGTATGCGATCAAAGTTCTGGAACGGGACAGCAAGGTTCTTGAAGAACTGAAGCTTCCGGCATCCGCAAAGAGCAAGGCAGACGCTGTGATTGCAGATCTGGAAAAAGAGATGGACGACGATACGGAATCTATCATCACCAACGAGAGATACGAGTATATCACATCGCTGATTTCGAAATATGTAAAGAAACCGAAAGAGAAGATGAGCACATCCGACAAGATCGACCGGATTGTGACAAACCGTGTGCTCGGTATTCCGATTTTCCTGGTGGTGATGTATGTTGTCTACGCGATTGCCGTGACAACTCTCGGCACCTATGTGACCGACTGGACCAACGATGTGTTCGTTGTGGCGATCCAGGATGCAGTGACCAGCGGACTGAAAGCAATCGGTGCGGCGGCGTTCCTGACAGATCTGATTGTAAACGGTATTATCGGCGGTCTCGGTGCAGTGCTTGGATTTGTTCCTCAGATGGCGATTCTGTTTCTGCTGCTGTCTATTCTGGAAGACTGCGGCTATATGGTGCGGATCGCGTTCGTCATGGACCGTGTGTTCCGTAAATTCGGTCTTTCCGGAAAGAGCTTTATTCCGCTGCTGATTTCTTCCGGATGCGGCATTCCCGGAATTATGGCTTCCAAGACCATTGAAAATGACAACGACAGACGTCTCACTATTATGACGGCTACGTTTATCCCCTGTGGAGCAAAACTGCCGGTCATCGCACTGATGGGCGGCGTAATCGGCGCAAAGATTACCGGATTCCCGGCAGGCGCGCTGACTTTCATCATGTATGTGATCGGAATTGCTGCAGTTCTCGTCTCAGCGATCATCCTGAAAAAGACGAAACCGTTCCACGGCGAAGCGGCTCCGTTTGTTATGGAGCTTCCGGCATATCATATTCCGCAGGTTAAGACAGTTCTTCTCCATGTGTGGGAGAGACTGAAAGGCTTTATCATCAAAGCAGGTACGATTCTGCTGCTCGCCTGCATCGTTATGTGGTTCCTGGGCGGCTACGGATTTACCGACGGTGGATTCGGAGCGGTGGAGGATTCCGCAGACAGCCTTCTGGCAGCAGTCGGCGGTGCGATCGCAGTGATCTTTGCTCCTCTGGGATTCGGCGTGGGCGAACATGCATGGGCGTCCGTTGCGGCTTCCATTTCCGGATTCTCCGCGAAAGAGGCTATTGTAAGTACAATGGGTACCCTGGCGAATGTGGCCGGTGATGTGGAGGATGCAGGCACTGTGGCAGACGCGGTGGGAACCTGGTTCCCGTCAGCAATCGCGGCGTTCAGCTTCCTTCTGTTCAACCTTCTGGATTCTCCGTGTCTGGCGGCGATTTCCACAATGGCGAAGGAGATGAACGACAGAAAATGGTTCTGGTTTGCGATTCTCTTCCAGAATGTGTTCGCATACGTTGTAACATTCATGGTATATCAGATCGGTGCCGTTGCAACCGGCGCTGCAAGTTTCGGCGCAGGCACGGTGATTGCGATTGTCTTTGTGATTGCGTTCCTGTTCCTGCTGTTCCGGCCGGATCCTTATAAGGGACAGCAGTTTAAGACCAAACGTTCGGTAGCCGGAGCGTAAACCTATGGGCGGAGCGGAATCGGTATCATCTATGGGCTTCATGATTCTGTTCCTGATCGTCCTGTACCTTGCCGGAGTAGGGATTTCTTCGCTGGTGCAGTTTTTGAAGAAAAAGTGGCAGGAACGAAAAAAATGAAGTATACTGTATCAAAGAGAGTATGGTGACAGTTCGGCTGGCTGAACTGTTACAGAGCAGAAAATTCCTGCGGCTGAATGGTTGTCGGCCGCGGGAGACAGGAAAGAGGTGTGGTTATGACTGCGGGGACAGTGGTTGTATCGATTCTGCTGATCTGTGTGGTGGCGCTTGCCATTCGCTCGATCGTCCGGCAGAAGAAGGCTGCAAAGGCCTGCGGCGGCTGCCAGGGCGGCTGTATCGGGTGTACCGGCTGTCATTCGACCGCCGGCGGCCAGGAAAAGCAGCTGAAGCCGGAAAAGAGAGCGGGTAACCGTTCAGCCCGCTGAACGGTTACGGCATCCGGCCATTGAAAGTCGCTTCGCGATGGGCCGGATGCGAAAAACAGGATACCGACCAGGGTATCCTGATTTTTCACCCTGAGGGTTAGCTAGAACTAACTTTTGAAAAGGAGGAACCTATGTCGGAGGAAAGAATGAGAAAAGTATCCATGCAGATGATTTTTCACTGTGCGCCGACCTTTCAGCGGCTCAAGCCGTCCAGCCTGATCATGATTGACCCGGAAGATCTTGAAGTTCTGGAGCGTCAGACCGCACAGGCCGGTCTGAGCGGATGCAGGCTCTGCCGCGGAAATCAGAGAGATATGTGGCTGCTGTATCGGGAGGATGAACTGAAGAAGATCCTGGAAAAAGAAGTAAACCGCCGGTTTTTCCGCGCGATGGGATACCGTTCCTTTTCACTGCCGGCAGTTCTGAATCAGATCCGGGTGAGGCTGGCCGCTCACCGGGACGGCGAGGGAGAATATCCCCATGAGCTGGGAATTCTGCTGGGATATCCGCTGGAGGATGTCCGGGGATTCATTCGCCATAAGGGAAAAAATTACCTTTATTCCGGATACTGGAAAGTATACGGCGATGTGGAAAAGGCGAGACAGCTTTTTCAGAGTTATGACAGGGCCAGAAAGCAGATGTTTCAATGGCTGGATGCAGCAGCCGCTCAGACGGCGGAAGGGGCGAGATAGCCGGCGGAAGGATTACAGATAAAAAATATAGGAGGATTTTAACATGAGCAAAATCAAAGTGGTATATTGGAGCAGCACAGGAAACACAGAGGCGATGGCGCAGGCGATCGCCAGAGGCATTGAATCTGCCGGAGGACAGGCGGAACTTCTGGAAGCGGACGGCGTATCTGCTGACGATCTGAAAGATGACGCTGTGTTCGCTCTGGGCTGCCCGGCTATGGGCGCTGAGGAACTGGAAGATTCTGTGGTGGAGCCGCTGGTGGCCGATCTGGAGGGGTCCGTTTCCGGAAAGAAGATCGCGCTGTTTGGCTCTTACGACTGGGGAGACGGAGAGTGGATGCGCAGCTGGACCGAACGTATGGAAAAGGCCGGCGCTGAGATTGTCGGCGGGGAAGGCCTGATCTGCAACAATACGCCGGACGGGGAAGGAATCGCCGAGTGTGAGAAGCTTGGCGTGAAGCTCGCGGAAGCATAAAAAGAAAGGAGACTGCAAATGAGCGTTGTGATTGTTGGCGGCCATGACAGAATGGTGACGAAGTATAAGCAAATCTGTAAAAAGTATAACTGTAAGGCAAAAGTATTTACCCAGATGTCTGCAGATCTGAACAAACAGATCGGTTCTCCTGATTTACTGGTACTGTTTACCAATACCGTATCTCATAAGATGATCAAGACGGCAGTCGACGAGGCAAAGAAATGCGATACCGAGATTGTCAGATGTCATACCAGCAGCGCGAACGCTCTGAACGAGATTCTTGAGAGACAGTGTGCAGTGATGTGCTGACATGTGCTGAAAAGGGGCTGCAGGGAGACGGCCCGTTCCGAAAAAGGGGCAGGTGGGATTCATGGGAATCCGCCTGCCCCTTTTTCGATTGATGATTTCTGTTTTTGCTGAGGGACGGTCTCCGGGAAAGAACAGGATTACCCGTTTTCCAGAAAGCGTTTTTCAAACTCGGAGACGGTGACGGGACTGGAATAATAGTATCCCTGCCCGTACTGACAGCCGGCTTCGCCGAGCCGGTTATGCTGATCACTGGTTTCCACCGCGCCGGCAGTGGAGACCGGTGTCCGGATCCGGCCGTTCTCGTATGGAGCCTGTTCCAGAGACACATGGGAGCCGGAGAGGTTGTCCCGGGTGGTGGAGACATAAAATCCGGCCTGCAGAAACTGCTCAAGAGCAGAGTTCAGGGGACGGCGGCCGGTCTGTCCGGTGATATCGCTCAGTTTCAGGCAGAGTAATTCAGGCGGCACGTTGTAAGTAGCGCACAGAGAACGGATTTTGCGGACAATGTCGTGTTCCAGCAGTGTGCGGGAAGAGAGATTGACTGTAATCCGTACGGGAGATTTTCCCTGATCGATCCACTTCCGAAGCAGCTGACAGACGGTTTCCAGAACAAAGAAGTCAATATGGCGGATCAGCCCCTCCGATTCGTACAGCGGAAGGAATTTTCCGGGCATGACAAGCGCGCCGGAGGGATCCTTCCGGCGTACCAGGGCTTCTGCTCCGGTGACCTTTCCGGTCTGAAGTTCCACCTTCGGCTGCAGATGAATCAGAAAACGCCCTTCGGAAATATCATTGAGAACCTGCCGGGACAGGCTGAAGGAATGATTGTATTCCCCGTGGATCGACTGCTTGTAGTAGGACTGTTTTTCCAGATACATTTGATTGTCGGCTTCGGTGATCAGAGCGGAGAGATTGTAAGGCGCGGTTTCCCAGATACTTCCAATAGACACATTGACCTGCGTATCGCTCTTTGCTGTCTGCCGCAGTGTTTCCGCCTGCTGAAGGAAAGTTTCCTCATCAATATCCGGACAGAAAGCGATGAATTCGTCGCCTCCGGTGCGGAAAACATAGGGCTGGAAGGAGAGGGCCAGCATATCCGCCGCTTTTTTGATCAGGTGGTCGCCGTATTTGTGCCCGTAGGTGTCGTTGGCGATTTTCAGACCGTTCAGATCCATATAAACGATGCCCAGAGAGGTCGGGGGACTGTCCTCCAGAATCTGGAGAAATTCCATATACTTGTTGCGGTTGAACTGACCGGTCAGAAGATCAATATAGCTCATTTTTTCCAGCCGCGCAGTCATTTTCCGCTTCTGGATATCATTGGCGATAAAGTAACTGACGGAGGTGAGCAGCGTCAGGTCCTCCGTGCCGGAGGACGGATTGTCCACGCCGATCAGTCCGGTGATGGCGCCGTTTTCCGTCAGCGGTACGGAGATCAGACTTTCCGTTCTTAAATCCGCCAGTACTTTGCGAAGCGCTCCGGTGGGATCGGAGATGGGATCCGGCGGGCTGATACAGAAGCTGCCCTTTTCCCGGTAGGATTCCAGGCACAGGGAGATGGACGCAAGGGGAATCTGCTGCTGTTCCTGCTGCTTTTTTTCTGCGCCGGGCGCGCACCATTCGCAGGTGTTGCTGCAGGTGTCGTTTTCCGGAGAGAATTCGAAAATGCAGGCCCGCTCTCCGCCATAAAATTCGCCGATAATCTTCAGAAGCCCGAAGATGGCTGTCTGCATATTTTCATTTTCGGAAAGTGTCTGGACGCAGCGCAGAAGCGTCTCCTCGCGGCTTAGTTTCCTGCTCAGCATCAGATGGAGATTTTCCGCTTCTGTGATATCGGAGGCGATTTCCAGCCGTGCCATCCGTCCGTCGGGGAGCCGCAGCTTTTTGTCTTTCAGAACAAACCAGCGGTTCAGCTTTCTGTTGTACCGCTTCCAGGTATAGAACGTGTGCTCGTTCAGCCGGGAACTGGTGCAGAAAGAACAGGGGGAATCCAAGCCCTGCAGTACTTCGTAGCAGGGCCGCCCCACATAGTCTTCTTCGTTGTCTCTGATGCCAAGAAGCCTGCGGCAGTACCGGTTCATATAGAGCAGCCGGAAGGTATCGGTTTCCGAGAGATAGACGGCGCTTTCCATTTCGTCCAGAATCATTTTTTCGTAAGCATTCCACTCCAAAATTATGCTTCCTCCTGGAAATAAAGGTTACAGCCCAGCTGCCTGAACTGCTGCAAATAAAGATATCCTTATTATCCTTTCCCGCAGAGCTTTTGTCAATGCATAGAAAAATTTTTTCCATCAGATTGGTTACCGTTCAGCCAGCTGAACTGCAACTGCATCCGGCCCGGATATTATTCTCCGGTCAGATCCTTCAGGGAGCCGAAGGAATAGCCCATTTCTTCCCAGCGTGTCAGCAGTTCGTCGAGAATTTCCCCGTTGGTGCGGGAGGTGTTATGGAGCAGAACAATGGCGCCGGGATGGATTCTTCCGAGAAGCTTTTCAAAAGCCTCCTCGTGGGTGGGCTGTTCCTCCTGAAGCCAGTCGACATAGGCGAGGCTCCAGAAAAAGGTATGGTAGCCAAGTTCCTTTGCCATGCTCAGGTTTTCCGTACTGTAGACGCCTCTTGGCGGGCGGTAATAGCGGGGCATTTCCTCGCCGGTCACTTCTCTGTAAAGGTCCTCAACTTTTACAAGCTCTTCCCGGAAAGCGTCCAGGGAAGAAATCCCGGACATATCCGGGTGGCTGAAGGTATGATTTCCCACAATATGCCCCTGTGCCGTCATCTGCCGGATCAGATCCGGGTTGTCGCGGACGAAATTTCCGACGACAAAAAAGGCTGCGGGGGCATTATGTTTTTCCAGGGCCTCCAGAATCGCCGGAGTATTCCCGTTTTCATAGCCACAGTCGAAGGTCAGATACAGGATTTTTTCATCGGTATCCCGGAGAAAATAAGCATTGTATTTCTCCAGTTCCTCAATGGTGGCGTTTCCGGTGGGAGCTTTGCCCTCTTCGGAAAATCCCAGCCCCCAGTTTTCGCTGGCGGAAGGCGGCGAAGCTGCGGTTTCCAGGGCGGCGACTCCCCGTGCCAGCAGATGACCCGTCAGAAAAGCGGCGGAAAACAAAAGCAGCAGTTTCAGACAGGAGCGGGGCTTCAGAGGAGGAATACGGGAAAGAAGCTGTTTTCCGGCGGAGCGGATTTTTTCAACATACATGAGATGGATTACCTGCGGAGTTCTCTTTGCCTTCAGTCTATGTGAAAGAGAGGATGTTTATGAACATCGCTTTGCGACGGGCCGCGAAGCGATGTATCAAAGGATAGATATGGTCTTCGGGAGGATTTTCTGGTACAATCGTAAAGATGGATACCGGCAGCGGAAATGCCGGAGACAAAGAGAAATCCGTACAGAAGGAGGAAAATTTGCCGTGGAGCGTTTGGAATTTTTGAAAAATCAGGGGATCCGTGAGGAGCTTCAGAGAGGAGTGGAGGAGTTCCGCCGTGCATACAGCGGGCAGCAGACAGAGCCGGACAGAGTGCAGAAGCCGGAGGTTCTTTTTTTCGGGCGGGAGATTCTGGAGATGGCCATTGCGGCTTTGCTGGAGGGGGAGAATCTGCTGCTCACAGGAGAGAAGGCAACGGGAAAAAATGTGCTGGCGGAGACCCTGGCGTGGATCTTTGAACGGCCGGCGTACACAGTTTCTTTTCATGTAAATATGGGGAGCGCGGAGCTGATCGGAACAGATACGTTCCGGAATAATGAGGTGACACTCCGTGAGGGAAGCGTTTCGCGCTGCGCCAGAGCAGGAGGATTTGGGATTCTCGATGAGATCAATATGGCGAAGAATGATGCGGTGAGCGTGCTCCATGCGATGCTGGATGACCGGAGGATCATCGATGTGCCGGGGTACGACAGAATCTTGCTGCATCCGGCGGCTCGCTTTATCGGGACGATGAATTACGGCTATGCGGGAACCAGAGAGCTGAACGAGGCTCTGGTTTCCCGTTTCCTGGTGATCGACATGCCGATGCAGAATGAGGAAACCCTGGGATATCTGATGGATACCATGTTTCCGGGTATGAAGAAAGAGGCGAAGAAAGCTTTTGTGGGTCTGTATCTGGATCTGCAGAAAAAAGCGGAGCAGGCGGAGATTTCCACGAAGGCGCTGGATCTGAGAGGACTGATCGGGGCGCTCCGGACGGTACGGGCAGGTCTGTCCCCGTGGCAGGCGGTGAAGATGGGGATTGTCAACAAGTGTTTTGATATCTATGAGCGCGAAATTGTCCAGGACGCGGCGATGACGAGAATTCCTCTTGACTGGTCGAAAGGAGACGTGTTCTGATGGAAAAAAGGAACAGCCCTGCGGAAGCGGATAACCGGCTGGAGACAGAAAACAGGATTCGGAATCTGGTCTGGACGGTAAGCGGGGATTACACGCTGAACGTACGGCCGGATGTGGAACGGTTCCGAAGGGAGAAATATTGTGTGCTCTATGACTGTATCCGGCAGGGGGCTTTTGCCGCGTGGTTTGATCAGGAGGCGTACCAGCTGTATCTTGTAAAAAAGATTTACTGTCATGCAATGGAGGAGCCCCTGAAGATGATCGCCTCCCTGGTGACAGAGGCCGCGGTGAGCCGGCGCCTGCTGGAGGAGAGAAAAGGAGTGGCCGGCATCCGTCGGATGGCCTGTGAGGAACTGCTGGATCATGAATTTTCCGTGCTGTGTTCCAGTGCGCCGGGGCAGCTCAGGCTTGCATGGATCCGCAGCCTGGCAGATCCGGAATACCGGGCGGGAGGCAATACAGGGAAATGGCTGGAACTTCTGAAAACCGCGGAGACAGAGGAAGATACCCAGGCGCTGATCCGGCTGACGGATATCCTTTATAACCAGATGATGGAGCCGGATTTTGAAAGAAAAAAGGGAACGCTGGAACAGGTTCTTGCCGTGACCGTGGAGGAACTGAAAGAATTTTCCTGGCAGGATTTTCTGTCGGAAGAGATGTATGAGGACGCGCTGGAAAGTTATCTGGAAAAGCTTTCCCTGGATATGCTTTCCATGCCCGAAGCAGGGGAAACGGAGCGGGAGGAAGAGGAGACAGAAGAAGACAAAGAGAATCCGAAGAAGAAAAAAATCATCGTTGTGGATGAGGAAGCGCTGGCAAAAATGCACAGTTATGTGGAGCTGAACTACGGAAAAACCTGGCTGACTCCCGCCCAGGAAAAACAGAAAAACAGGAAGCTCTGCCAGGGAATACATGAGGACTGCAGTCTGTATTATACGGAGGGAATTCTGAAACATCCGGTCAGGAAAAATTATCAGCTGGCATATGCGCAGAAGCAGAAGGACAAAAATCTTCACGCCTATTATGACGCCCACAGGGAGGTAAAGCAGAATATCCGTCAGCTGACGGAGTCTCTGCGGAAAGCGCTGGTGCTTCGGGAAGACATTCAGTATATTCCGTCAGACACCGGGGCAATTGTGCCTTCCTGGGTATGGAAGGCGGGGAGATGTCCCCACGGAACACTGTTTCTGAAGGAACAGAAAAATGATTCAATGGAATTTGTTGTGGATGTGCTGATCGACGCCAGCGGTTCCCAGAGGGCAAGGCAGGCGCAGGTGGCGATGCAGGGATTTATTCTCAGTGAGACGCTGAGCAATCTGGGCATTCCGTTTCGGGTGATGAGTTTCTGCACGTTCTGGGATTATACGATTCTCCACAGATTTCGGGATTATGAGGACGACAGAAAGAGCAACGCCAATCTCTTTGAGTATATGACTTCTTCCAACAACCGGGACGGCCTGGCGATCCGGGCGGCAGGGATGGACCTGATGGCGAGGGAAGAATCCCGGAAGCTGCTGATCGTGCTCAGCGACGGAAAACCTTACGACGTGCTGCTGAACCGGCCGGGCAGCAGAAATCCGGAGCCTTACCGCGGGGAGTATGCGGTGGAAGACACGGCGCGGGAGGTTCTGCGGCTGCGTCAGCAGGGAGCGGCGGTTCTGGGCGTGTTTGCAGGAGAAGAGAAGGAGCTTTCGGCGGAGCGGAAGATTTTCGGGAAAGATTTTGCGTATATCCGGGATATCAGGAATTTTGCCGGGACAGTGGGAAGATATCTGCTGCGTCAGATCGAGGAGTAAGACATAAGAAATTCTTAAGAGTTTTCCCGGATTTTTTTAAGGGGAGCTGTGTATATTTTTCATAAGGCATCGGTCAGGGAAAGCCGTACAGGCGCAGCAGTTCAGCCAGCTGAACTGCTGCGGCATCCGGCCATTGAAAATCGCTTCGCGATGGGCCGGATGCCATGACCGTTCAGTCTGACAAACTGTTGCGAGAGGAGGGATGATATGGAACAGGAGACGATCCTTGTGGTGGATGACAACCGGGAGATTGTTTTTTCCGTCAGTGAACTTCTGAGATATGAGAATTACCGTGTGGTGCAGGCCTATAACGGGATGGAAGCGCTGGAAGTGCTGGAGCGGGAAAAAGTGGATCTGATTCTTCTGGATGTGATGATGCCCGGGCTGAATGGGCTGTCGGCGCTGATGAAACTGCGGGAGCGCTGGAAGATTCCCGTAATCATCCTGTCAGCGAAGACGGAGGAGAGTGATAAGGTATCCGGTCTGATGATGGGAGCGGACGATTATATCAGCAAGCCGTTTCAGGCGGCGGAACTGATTGCCCGGGTCAGGGCACAGCTGAGGCGGTATCATGTCTGGGGCAGTCAGGCGCCAGAAGAGAATCAGGATCTTCTGGTCAACGGAACGCTTGTGCTGGATAAAAAACAGAGAATTGCCGTCGTGGACGGGCGGGACGTGCGGCTCACCGCAAAAGAATACGGCATTCTGCTTCTGTTGATGGAACATCCGGGACAGGTATTTCCGGCAGAACAGATCTATGAGAGGGTGTGGAACGAGGAGGCGGATTATGCAGTGGAAAATACCGTCATGGTTCATATCCGCCATATCCGGGAAAAGATCGAAATTGACGCAAAAAATCCGAGATATGTAAAGGTGGTGTGGGGAATTGGATACAAAATGGAACGATATGATTAAAAAAATCGGCCGGGGAATTCAGCAGAAAACCTGGAACAAGGAAATTTTCCTGGCAATTCTGGTGATTGGCATGCTGGAATTCGCGCTGTTTGTCGGCCTGCTGAGAGGGTCTTATTCCACGGGAACCGTATGGATCGTGGGATTTTTTGCCAATCTTCTGCTGGCTCCGGCCGTTCTGGCCGGGACGCAGATTGTTCTGGAAAAATGGTTTCAGAAGCACGAAGCGGAGGGAAACAGGGATTTTGAAGCGTGGGAAGAACAGTGGACAAAAATACTGTGGATTGTGCGCGGAGTTTCAGCGGCATTTCTTGTGCTTGCGTTCTGCCTGTTTCTTATGCGAAATTCCGGAGACACTCCGCAGAGAGTATATAATTATGCGCCAAATTATCTGCTGTTTGCGACGATTTTTCTGCAGTACCGGCTTGTCAGATATCTGCTGGATCTTTCTCTGGCGGAACGTACGGAACAGTATATTGAGGAAATGAAGGAAAACAGCCGGATGGAGATGGAGGAGGCGCTGAATAAAGCGGTGGAGATTGAACGGGAGAGCAGGGAAAAGGTGAGCAGAAGCGACAAGCTGCGCATGGACCTGATTACCAACGTATCCCATGACCTGAAGACGCCTCTGACATCGCTGGTGGGATATCTGGAACTCCTGAAGAAGGAGGAGCTTGGAGATACTGCGAGAGACTATCTGGAGGTGATTACCCGGCGGACCGACAAAATGAAGGAAATGATTGAGAGCCTTTTTTCTCTGGCGAAGGTCAGCAGCGGAAATGTGGAACTGATCCGGGAGAAAATATCCGTCAATCGTCTGATTGAGCAGATCTTCGCCGATATGGATGACCGGATCAGACAGTCCGGGCTGGAATATATCAGGCGTTTCTGTGAGGAAGATACCCAGATCGTTACCGATAACCGGTATATGTACCGGATCTGTCAGAACCTGATGGAAAATACGCTGAAATATTCCGCCGGGGGCACGAGGGTGTTCGTAAAAACATATGTGACTCCGGAGGATCAGGTGGGGCTGGAAATCACCAATACGGCAAATTATCTGATGGATTTCCGGAAGGAGGACATCGTGGAACGGTTTGTCAGGGGTGATTCTTCCAGAACCACAGAAGGAAACGGACTTGGCCTTGCCATTGTCAGCACATACGCGGGGGCGCTGGGCGGAGCGTTCGATCTTCAGATTGACTGCGACCAGTTCAAGGCAAAGCTTTTGTTTCCCCGGGGAGACGAAGAACCCGCATCCGGCAGCGGTTCCGCTGAATGAACTGCTGCGGAATGTTAGGGCGTCCGGCCAGTGAAAAGTTACAGGTCTGTGCAGTGAATGCACAGACCTGACTGAACTGTAACGGTCTGTACATTTGCTGTTCAATTTCTGTTGATTTTCGGCTGCAATTGTGGTAGACTGACTGCATCAACGGAACAAAGGAGTATCAAAGAGAACATGATGACAAAATAATCGTTTTTTCAGAAGACAACAGAGAACAGAGAGATTCGCGGCAGTTCAGAGTGACGGCTGCTACGGATTTGTAACCGTTCAGACGACTGAACGGTTACGCGTATTCGCTATATCAGGCGCAGCTGTTTTCGCATGCTTTTGAAAAAGGGTTTTCTGTCATCACAGCAGAGCAGAAAGCTTTGAAGGCCCTCCGGCAGATTCCCGGACGTCAACCGGAGACCGGCGAACCGGAATGTATTTCTGTATCTGTGGGGATGTTCTTTTTGCACGGAAAACCGCTTTTTCGAAAGAAACGAAAAAGCGGTTTTTTTGTGCGATACACCCGGCAAGCACCCGCCGTGCCTGCACGGGCAGGTATTTGCCGGGTAACGGACAGGCAGCGTATGCTGGGAGCCGGCGCCTGTGACAGGAGGGATGTATGATGTTTCAAGTACGGAATCTTACGATTACACACAAAAAGGATCTGAGAAATCTGATAGAAGATTTTTCGTTTGTCCTGCGGCCGGGAGATAAAACTGCGCTGATCGGGGAGGAGGGAAACGGAAAGTCTACGCTTCTGAAATTGCTCCATGATGAGCGGCTGGCGGAACCGTATGTCAGCTGGACCGGGCGGATCATCAGAAACGGGATGCGGAGCGGCTATCTGGCCCAGGAGCTGGGAGAAGATGTGGCAGAATGTCAGGTGTATGAATATTTTTCAGGGAATCCGCTTCTTTACGACTGGACGCCGGGGGAACTGGCAGGGCTGGGAAGAAATTTTGGCTTTTCCGCAGATTTCTTCTATTCGGATCAGAAGATTGCAACCTTATCCGGCGGAGAAAAGGTGAAGCTGCAGCTGGCCCGCGTGCTGATGGAACGGCCGGATTTTCTGCTTCTGGACGAGCCGTCCAACGATGTGGATCTGGAGACCCTGGGGTGGATGGAACAGTTTATCCGCCATACGGAGCTTCCGGTACTGTTTATCTCCCATGATGAATATCTGCTGGAACGGGCGGCAAATTCGGTGATCCATCTGGAGCAGACCATGCGGAAGACCAGACCCCGCTGGACTGTGGCCCGTGTTCCATACCGGCAGTATATGGAAGAACGCTTTCACAGTCTCCAGAGACAGGAGGAACAGGCCCGGAATGAGAAACGGGAGTATGAAAAGCAGCAGGAGAAATTCCGGAAAATTCAGCAGTCTGTGGAATATCAGCAGGCAGCGATCAGCAGGCAGAATCCTTCCGGCGGACGGCTGCTGAAAAAGAAAATGCATGCGGTGAAGGCGCAGGAACGCCGTTTTGAAAAACAGTGGGAAAGCCGGACCGAAGCGCCGGACACGGAGGATGCGATTTATCTCCGGCTGGGGCGGCAGATTCCGATGCCCAGGGGAAAGGAGGTACTCCGCTATGATCTGGAATGTCTGACGGCGGGGGACCGGGTGCTGGCAAACCGGATACATCTGAGAATTCAGGGACCGGAAAAGGTGTGCATTATCGGAAAAAACGGCGTGGGAAAGACGACGCTGCTGAAAAAAATAGCGGAGGAGCTGCTGGAACGGAAAGATCTGCGCGCGGCATACATGCCGCAGAACTACGGAGAGCTGCTGCCGGGGGAGGCGACGCCTCTGGATTTTCTGCAAGTGAAAGGGGATAAGGAGGAGATGACGAGAATTCGCACATGGCTCGGCAGTATGAAATTTACCGCGGATGAGATGGAACATCCGATTCGGGAATTGTCCGGAGGGCAGAAAGCCAAGCTGTTTTTTATGAAAATGAGTCTGGAGGAGAACGATGTGCTGATTCTGGACGAGCCTACCCGGAATTTTTCTCCCATGTCCAATCCGGTCATACGGAACATTCTGGCAAACTATCAGGGGGCCATCCTCTGCATTTCCCATGACCGGAAATTTATCGAAGAGGTGTGTACAAAAGTTTATCGTCTGACCGGGGACGGACTGCAGGAGGTGGAAAAGGAAAAACTCACGGAATGAATTTAAAAAATGTTTAACAAATTCAGTCAGAATATTTAGTTAGTTCTGTTACTCTTTCCTTATCATGTGATACAAAATCAGGCAGGGATGATACTCCCGATTACGGGAAAATAAATATATAATAAAATTGGTGGGGTGTGATAAATCATATGATGCAGGAATTTGAAATCCTGGATTTTATCCAGAACAATCTGCGTACGCCTGTGGGCGATGCAGTGATGCCTCTGATTACCATGCTTGGAAACGGAGCCGCTCTGTGGATCGTTTTGGGATGCTGTCTGCTGGCACAGAAGAAACACAGGAAAACGGCGGCCGTTCTTTTTCTCGCGCTGGGAATAGAAACATTAATCTGCAACGTATATCTGAAAAACGCCGTTGCAGCGGCCAGACCCTGCGATCTGAATACGTCGGTGAAACTGTTGGTTTCGAAACCGCAGGATTATTCTTTCCCTTCCGGGCATACCGGAGCATCCTTTGCGGCGGTGACGGCTTTGCGTCTGGGGAAAGTGCGAAAATGGCATCTGGCGCTCCTTCCTGCCTGCCTGATTTCTTTTTCCAGATTATATCTGTACGTTCATTTCCCGTCGGATATTGCAGGCGGCATTCTGGTGGGAATTTGCAGCGGATTTCTGGCGTATGGATGTGTGTCGTTTTTGGCAAATCGACATATAATACCCTGAAAGCTTTCGGCTTTACATTTTTGTCGGCAGATGGTATGCTAAACCTGAAGATGTCGAAGAGATCGGAGAAAAAAATCTGACCGGCTGCCGGCAGAGTATGGAAGAAGGGAAATAGAAACATGGCGGGAATCAAAGATGTGGCACGTCGTGCGGGAGTTGGGGTAGGAACGGTATCGAGGGCGCTGAACGGATCCGGCTACATTTCTGAAGAAACGAGGAAAAAGATACTGGAGGCTGCCAAAGCACTGGACTATCAGCCCAATGAGCTGGCGAAAAATCTGTCCAGGAATAAAACGGATTTCATTGGAATCATGATGCCAAATCTGGAACATCCGTTTTTTGCTTCGCTGCTGAAATATATGGAGCTGGAGCTTTACAGGTACGGATATAAGTGTATGGTGTGCAGTACCGATCAGATTGACCACAGGGAACAGGAATTTATCGATATGCTGAAACGGAATGTCATGGACGGAATCATTGCCTGCGTGGATGCCCCCAATGAGGAGGCGCTGGAGATCGGACGGCCGGTTGTCTCTGTGGAGCGAAGGTGGGGGGAAGGAATTCCCATGGTGTATTCGGACCATGAAATGGGAGGAAGAATGGCGGCGGAGGCGCTGCTGAACGCAGGCTGCCGAAAGGTGCTCCATTTCTCCTCTCAGGGAAAGAATCCGCCGTTCGAAAAAAGACATACGGTTTTTCGGACATTGATGCGGGAGCATGGCGTCGAGGTGATCGAAGTGGAAGGGGAATGGAATCATATGGATTATGCCTATGACCGCGAAATCACGCGGAGATATATGCTCCGGCACCTGGAGGTGGACGGAGTTTTCGCGTCGGATGTGCAGGCCTTCGGCTGTATGGCGGCCGCTCTGGAGGCTGGAATACGGATCCCCGAGAAACTGAAGATTGTCGGATATGACGGAACGGAAATAACCAGGATGACATACCCGGCGCTGACCTGTGTCTGCCAGGATCTGCCGGGACTGGCAAAGGCAGGGGTTCAGACAATGGTGACGCTGCTGGAAGGAGAACCGTCCCCGGCGGATCAGGTGATTCCGGTCTCTCTGCAGACGGGCGGAACGGTGTGATGAAGAATGAGGGAGAGAGTACGACGGTTCTTCAGCTTACAAACGCCGAGGTGGGAGAACAGAAGATCCTCAGTCTGGCGCTTGGACTGAATTGATGGCGCTGATTGGTAAAGATAACTAAAAACAAAAAATAGAATCTGTGCAGTTTTTTGATAGGTATATTTGCCAAATGTGAGCGAAATGTGAATATTTTGTGAATAGTACACTAATTACGACAAATGAAATTGTAATTAGTGTACTATTTTTGTGCAAAAACACAATAAAATATTGACATTATATAGTATCTCGTCATATAATTGACGTATGGAACGGATTCCACATATAAAAAATCACGAAAAAGAAGAGGAAGGAAAGGGGTGTTTTGATGAAAAAAAGTGGAAACCAGAAATCGAACGGAAAAGGAGAAGTCGCCCTGAAAAAGGGAAATGAGAAGTCAAAGCTGGTGAAAGCTCTGCACTGCTGGCAGCTGTACGTACTGCTGCTTCCGGCGCTGCTCTGGCTGGCTGTCTTTGCCTACTATCCGATGTACGGACTGATCATTGCTTTCAAAGATTTCAAGATCCGTGAAGGTATTCTCGCAAGTCCCTGGGCGGAGCCGCTGTTTAAGCATTTTATCGATTTCTTCAGCACCAGTATCGCAGTGAACGCAATCAAGAATACGATCATTCTGAGTCTGGAGACATTGGTGATCGGATTCCCGATTCCGGTTATTTTTGCGCTGCTGCTGAACCAGATCCAGCGTACCGGGCTTCGGAAAACAATCCAGACAATTACCTATGCGCCGTACTTCATGTCAAACGTAGTTATCCTCAGTATTATTACGGTCATGTTTTCTGCCAACGGTGTTGTCAATAATGCCATTACAAATTTCGGGGGAAAAGAAGTCCTGTTCACAAGTGCTGCGGAATGGTTCCGGCCATTGTATATCGGTTCCGGCGTCTGGCAGACCATGGGATTTAACGCGATTATCTATATTGCCGCGCTGATCGGAATCAGCCCTGAGTATTATGAGGCGGCGATTATGGACGGCGCGTCAAGATTCAAACGTGTGCTGTACATCGATATCCCGATGATCATGCCGACCGTTATCCTGATGCTGATCCTTCAGATCGGAAATATCATGAATGTCGGATACGAAAAGGCCTGGCTGATGCAGAATGGCCCGAACACGATCGTCAGTGAGCTGATCTCCACCTACGTATACAAGGTAGGTCTTCAGTCGGCACAGTACAGTTTCGCGACGGCGGTTGGCCTGTTCAACTCAGTGGTAAACTTTATTATCCTTGTAATTGCGAACTTCATTTCCAAGAAGACAAGCGATATCAGTATTTTCTGACGGGAGGTGGAAGATTTGGCTGGAAAGAAAAAAATGAAAATGAGCAAAGGCGACCGGATATTCACAATTATCAACGCAGTGATTATGATTCTTGTATGTATCGTGGTCCTTTATCCTCTGTATTATGTGCTTCTGGCGTCAGTGACCGACCCGGTAGTCGTAAACTCCGGCAAACTGCTTCTCTATCCGGAAGCATGGTATACGGAAGGATACGTCACAACACTGGAATACGGTCCGCTCTGGACTGCGTATAAGAATACGATCGTATATACCGTAGTGGGAACCGTGGTTTCTCTGATCTGTACGATTCCGGCAGGCTATGCGCTTTCCCGTATGGATCTGGTGGGAAGAAAACCGATCATGTTCCTGTTTACATTTACGATGTTTTTCAGCGGCGGAATGATTCCCCTTTATCTGACCATTCAGCAGCTGCATATTTACAATACAATCTGGGCGATGGTGCTTCCGGTAGCGGTTTCCGCCTACAACCTGATTGTATGCCGTTCCTTCTTCGATACGAGCGTACCCATTGAGCTGCTGGAGGCGGCAAAGATCGACGGATGTTCGGACTTCGGATTTTTCTTCAAGATCGCGATTCCGCTCTCCAAAACGATTATCGCCGTTATGACGCTCTTTTACGCGACCGCTATGTGGAACCAGTTCTTCAATGCGCTGATGTATCTGCAGGATTACGACAAGATGCCGCTGCAGGTTGTCCTTCGGGATCTGGTCCTGATGAATCAGGCAAATCAGATGGGCTCCAGCGGCGCCGAGATGGTAACGAGACAGAAGCTTGCGGAACAGCTGAAATACTGTATCGTAGTCGTGGCTGCGTTCCCGCTGCTTTGTATCTACCCGTTCCTTCAGAAATACTTTGCGAAGGGCGTTACCATCGGAGCAGTCAAAGGATAATAAAGCGTTTGGTATTTAATATTAATAATATTTATTAATATTATTAAATGATAAAAAAGGAGGTAAAGAGAATGAAGAGAAAATGGATTGCAGTGCTGTTGAGCGCCGTAATGGCAGCCTCTGCGCTTTCCGCGTGCGGCGGCGGAGGTGAGGAAGGCAGCAACAGCGGAGCGACAGAGCTTACGGCCGAGGAGAAGGAAGCTCTGGACGAGGGACTGATCGCACTGGACGGATCTCTTCCTATTATTAAGGACAAAGAAGCCTTTGAGGAGAAATACGGAAAGATCACGGTTCAGACCCTTGGAAGCGCGGACCGTACGATCGACGTGGCGGACACGGCGATGGTAAAGAAATGGACAGAGGATACCGGTATTGAGTTCGAGTGGACGGAGATTCCTTCCGAGAGTGCAACGGAGAAGATTAACCTGCAGCTGGTTTCCGGCGCAGATCTTCCGGATGTTTTCTGGACCTTTGGCGATGGAAAATCCGGCAATACGGTTGTACAGTACGCAGATCAGGATATCTTCCTGCCGACTGAGAACATTATCGACGAGTACATGCCGAATCTGAAAAAGATTCTGGACGACAATCCGCAGTACCGCCAGGAGATTACCGCTCCCAACGGCCATACCTACGGATTCCCGTACATTGAGGAGATGAAAGGCCTGGTTCTGACCCCTGGTCCGCTGATCATCAACAAAACCTGGCTGGACGAGCTGAGCCTGGAAGTTCCGACCACAGTCGATGAGTGGGTGGAATGCCTGAAAGCCTTCCGTGACGGCGGCGACCTGAACGGCAACGGAGAGGACGACGAAATTCCGATGGCCACCTGGTTCGGCGCAGACGATACCTTCGGTTCCTACAATATGTTCTACCGCTTCACAGGAGCGTTCGGCTGTGCAGACTCTTACTGCGGCGGTAACGAATACGCAGACCATCTGCGTCTGGTCGACGGCAAGGTTACCTTTACCGCTCTGGATGAAGCGTTCCGCAAAACCGCTGAATTCTTCAACATGCTTTACGATGAGGGCCTGATCTGGAACGGTTCCTTCGAGGCTGATTCCAGCGCCGCTTACACCGCTTCCCTGATCAAGGAAGACGTTGCAAGAATCGGCTGCATGGGCGTTTGGACCGATCAGGAGATCACGAATCTGGACGTACATGACCAGTATGTGGCAGTTCCGAGACTTCAGGGCGAAGCAGGTATGACTGGTTCCGCAAACAATTACTCTGAGCTGCAGGATTCTTCCAACACTGCAATTACAACCACCTGTAAATTCCCGCATGTTGTTGCACTTTTCGTGGATTACATGGTAGGAGATCCGGAAATCGCCGTACAGTCCAACTGGGGCGCGGAAGGATATAACTATGTGAGAGACGAGGAAGGCATCCTCGCAACACCTCTGGATGAGAACGGATATTACGCAGGTGGAACAGAAGAGTGGAATACTTTCGGTCTGGCAAGAGCAAACACCACGCCGGCGAGAGGTTCCATGATCGTTCTGGACGAGTACTATGACACAGTCTGCAGATACACTTACGATGCGGTAACGCTGCTTGAGTGGCAGAAGGTGAACGGCAAAGACGACATCCTTGCAGAGTACGACACGATTCCGCGTGTTCTGATGGAGACAGACGAGCTGACCCGTCTGGCACAGATTCAGCCGACGATTTCCGATACCGTAGACCGTTATATTGTTGACTGGGTAACCAACGGAGTTACAGATGAGAGCTGGGCAAGCTATCAGTCTGAACTTGAGGCGGCAGGTGTGAACGATCTGGTTGAAATTTACCAGACTGCAGTGGACCGTGCAGCTGAAAACGAAGCAGGCAGCGCTTCCTCAGAGTCTGCAGCTTCCACATCCAGCGCATCCAGCACATCCAGCGCTTCATAAACAGACCGTACAACTGTATATGGAAAGTTAAAAGGCTGTAATGATTTTATGATAGAGACGAGCCGCCGTGAGATGCTTGCGGCGGCTCGTTTCCTGCCCACAGATGGTTGAAAGCGGCTGTCCGGATCAGGCGGCTGCGCAAAATGAGACAGAGGAAAGGAGAAACAGCATTTATGAGTACGAAAGGAAGCAGAGATTACAGACCACTGCTGCATTTTACCCCGCCGTCGATGTGGATCAACGATCCGAACGGAATGGTATATGTGGACGGAACCTATCATCTGTTTTATCAGCATTATCCGAAAGAAGCACATTGGGGACCGATGCACTGGGGGCATGCGGTTTCCAAAGATCTGCTGCACTGGAAACATCTTCCCATTGCCCTGTATCCGGATGAGATGGGATATATTTATTCGGGAAGCTGTGTCTATGACCGGAAGAATGTATCCGGATATGGCACGGAAGAAAATCCTCCCCTTGTAGCGTTGTATACGAACCATGCGACGGACGGACTGGAACGCCAGTGCCTGGCTTACAGTACCGATGGGGTACATTTCGAAAAAACCATTCACAATCCGGTGATACCGAATCCGGGGCTCCGGGATTTCCGTGACCCGAAAGCCTTCTATAATCCGGTAAAAGACTGCTGGAGTCTGGTGCTTGCGGCCGGTGACCGGGTGCATTTTTACAGTTCGGAAGATCTGAAACACTGGGAAAAGACCGGGGAATTTGGCCCGGAGGGAAATCATTCTCCCGGCATCTGGGAGTGTCCGGATCTGTTCCGGGTAAAGACGGAGGACGGGGACAGCCTGTGGGTGCTTGTGGTCAGTATGCTGATGCCAACGGAAAACGGACGCAGCCGCACCCAGTATTTTCTCGGGGACTTCGATGGCGACCGTTTTACGGTTACAGAAAAATCAGAGGAACCAATGTGGCTGGATTTCGGTTTCGACAATTATGCCGGAGTGACTTTCCAGAATACGGAAGAACCTGTTCTGATCGGATGGGCTTCAAACTGGGAGTATGCCAACGAGACGCCCACCGGGGAGTACTGTGGGCAGATGACCTTGGGGAGAAAGCTGCATGCGGGAAAAACGGAAAAAGGCCTGCGTCTGATTTCCGGGTTTGCCGGAACGGACGTACTCACCGCAGAGATGGAACCTGTCGGGGAGCAGAAGGAACTGAAAAGCGAAACTTTTGCTCTTCGCCTGAAGGGAACAAAGAAACTTGTTTTTGCCAATGGAAATGGAGAGCAGCTGACGGTTGAAGTGACAGAGGATGAAATTCTTGTGAACCGCAGCAGCGCCGGCGAAAAAGGATTTCAGGAATCTTTCGGGACAGAGAGGTATTCCCGTCTGAGAGTTCCGCGCCTCAGAAAAGACGGGGAACTGGTGATGATTTTTGATGTATCCGTGGCAGAGATTCTGGCGGACGACGGCGCTGTTCCGATTACGCTGACGTTCTATCCGACACAGCCCTATGACAGACTTGTGACGGAGGGCAGCGGAGAAGTGTGGATCAGCAGCGCGCCGTAAGTTGTTTGCTGTTCGCGGAGAAAATGTACAGACTGGTACATCGAAAAATACAGGGAAAAGACTAAAGGAGAAGGCATGAGCACAAAAGGAAGCAGAGACTACAGACCCCGCATTCATTTTACCCCGCCGTCCATGTGGACCAACGATCCGAACGGTATGGTATACGTCAATGGAATCTATCATTTATTTTATCAGCATTATCCGAAAGCTCCCAACTGGGGACCTATGTGCTGGGGGCATGCGGTTTCCAGGGATCTGATTCACTGGGAACACAAGCCGATTGCGCTGTATCCGGATGAGCTGGGCGTGATCTTTTCCGGCAGCTGTGCGTATGACCGGGAAAACACATCCGGGTATGGTACGAAAGAGTGCCCGCCGATCGTGGCGGTCTATACCAACCATGGCAGACACGGCCTGGAACAGCAGAGTATCGCCTACAGTACGGACGGCGTTCATTTTGAAAAATCTTATCAGAATCCGGTGATACCGAATCCGGGGATCTCTGATTTCCGTGACCCGAAGGTATTTTACAATCCGGTAAGAAAGTGTTGGGGGCTTGTTCTGGCGGCGAAAGACAGGGTTTATTTTTACGCGTCAGAAAACCTGAAAGAGTGGGAAAAAACCGGAGAATTCGGTCCGAAAGGCAATCAGGCTTCGGGGATCTGGGAATGCCCGGATCTGTTTCAGGTGGAAGCGGAAGACGGAAAGCGGCTGTGGGTGCTGATCGTAAGCATGACGACAACGACGGAAGACGGAAGATGCCGGACCCAGTACTTTATTGGCGATTTTGACGGTGACCGCTTCATCCTTCAGCAGGAAGAAGACAGACCATTGTGGATCGATTTCGGCTTTGACAATTACGCGGGCGTGACGTTTCAGAACCTGGACGAGCCGCTGTTTATGGGCTGGGCGATGAACTGGGGATATGCCAATGAGACGCCCACCGGGGAATACTGCGGACAGATGACGCTGGCGCGAAGACTGCGAGTGGTGAAGACAGATCATGGATACCGGCTTGCTGCAGGTTTCGCCGGAAACGGCCTGACCGGTGTTTCTGGACGGCCGGCGGACGGACAACAGTGGATCTATACGGATACGTTTGGAATGAAGGTGAGCGGTACCAAAAAGATTACATTGGCCAATGCGCTGGGGCAGAAACTGGTGATTCAGGTGACGGAGGATGAAATCTTTGTCGACCGTACAATAGCAGGCGAGAGGGAGTTTCACGAACAGTATCAAATGCCGGAATACTCCAGCGTGAGGGTTCCGCGATACAGAAGAGACGGGGAGATGGAATTGATTTTTGATGTCTCCGTGCTGGAGATTCTTGCGGACGACGGGCTGATCCCGATCACAATGGCTGTTTATCCGGAAGCGCCTTATGACCGTGTCCTGCTGGAGGGCAGCGGCGATGTGCAGATTTTTGAAATACAATCATAAGAAATACGGCGGGAGATACCGTCTCCGGCCGAACAGGAAGGACAGAGCCGATCTGAGGCTCTGTCCTTCCTGTTGTGAGAGCTGTTACGAAATCTAACCTTACATCGTAACAGTTCAGCTGGCTGAACTGTTACGGCATCCGGCCATTGAAAATCGCTTCGCGATGGGTTGGATGCCCGCCGATCTTGTGCCTTCTGTGTTGACATCCCCTGCATTTTTTACTATATTTTAGTTGTGTCAGAAAATGTAAGGAGGTACAGAAAATACAATGACAGCAAAAGAGAGAACACAGGCGTTATTAGCGTTTATTGAAAAAAGCCCCAGCCCTTTTCACGCAGTCCGCGCGATCGCAGAACGGCTGGAACAGGAAGGGTTTGAATATCTGCCGGAGACAAAGCCGTTTGATGTAGCCTGCGGCGGGAAGTATTATACACAGCGCAACGGTTCCTCCATCATCGCTTTCCGGATTCCGCAGGATCCGAAAGGCGGTTTCCAGCTGATGGCAAGCCACAGCGACTCCCCTGCCTTCAAGGTCAAAGGGGAAAATCCGTTCCTGACAGACGGAAATTATACCCGGCTGAATGTGGAACGTTATGGAGGGATGATCATGGCGCCGTGGCTGGATCGCCCGCTGGGAATTGCAGGCCGCGTGATCGTGCAGACAGAGAACGGCGTGCGCTCTGAACTGGTGGATTCCGGAAAAAATCTGACCATGATTCCGAACATGCCGATTCACCTGAACCGCCAGCTGAATGAGAATCTCAGTTATGACGCGCAGAAGGAACTGCTGCCGGTGATCGGCGGGCCGGATGCGAAAGATCATTTCTTCGAAGCGCTGGGATGCAGCGCGGCGAAAGAGGATATTCTGGGAATGGATCTGTATCTGTATAATCGTGTCCCCGGTACGCTCTACGGAGTAGAGGAGGAATACGTGGGAAGCACAAGACTGGACGATCTCCAGTGTGCGTACGGAACACTGGAGGGATTCCTGGCTGCAGAGGGCGGAGAGAAAATTTCCGTGTACTGTGTATTTGACAATGAGGAAGTTGGCAGCAGCACGAAGCAGGGAGCTGCGTCTACGTTTCTGGCCGACACGCTGGAACGCGTCTGGTACGGACTCGGCGGAGATGCACTTTCGCTGAAATGTGCAGTGGCGGACAGTTTTCTGGTTTCGGCGGACAATGCCCATGCCCAGCACCCGGCGCACCCGGAAAAATATGATCCGGTCAGCCGCGTTTATATGAACAAGGGAATTGTCATCAAGCAGAGTGCGAATCAGAAGTATACGACGGATGCGGTGTCTGAGGCGGTGACAAAGAAGATCTGCCGGGAGGCAGGCGTACCGTATCAGGTGTTTGCAAACCATTCCAATATACCGGGAGGTTCTACGCTGGGCGGTATTTCCACATCTCAGGTATCCGCGGCAAGCGTTGACATCGGCCTTGCACAGCTGGCGATGCATTCGCCCTATGAGACGGCGGGAACCCAGGATACGGAATATCTGGTACAGTTTTCAAAAAAATTCTATGAGACGCCTCTCCATGCGGACGAGGGAGGCTTTGCTTTCTGAAAGGAGAAAAAATGATTTACAGAGAGCTTGGAAAAACAGGGTTAAAGGTCAGCGAGATCGGCCTGGGCGCAGAGTGGCTGGAACGTCACGGCGAGGAAGAAGTCCGGGAGGTGATCCTGGAGTGTGAGGCTGCGGGAATCAATCTTCTGGACTGCTGGATGTCTGAGCCCAACGTGAGATCCAACATCGGAAAGGCAATCCGCGGCCGCCGGGAACGGTGGATGATCCAGGGGCATCTCGGATCCACCTGGCAGAATGGTCAGTATGTGCGGACCAGGGATCTTGCGGCGGCAAAAACCGCGTTTCAGGATCTTCTGGACCGGCTGGAAACCGATTACATTGATCTGGGGATGATTCATTTCGTAGACGAGCAGAAGGAATTTCACCGGATCATGGAAGGGGAATTTTATGCCTGGGCAAAGGAGCTGAAAGAAAAGGGAGTCATCCGCCATATCGGAATGAGCACCCACAATCCGGCGGTTGCCCGGCTGGCTGCCGGGAGCGGAAAGATTGAGATGATTCTGTTCAGCGTCAATCCGGCGTTCGATATGATGCCGGCGACAGAGGATCTCAACGAATATTTCAGTGAAACCTACGACGAGTCGCTGGGAGGCATCGCTCCGGAACGAGCAGAGCTGTACCGTATCTGTGAGGCCAATGGCGTGGGGATCACGGTGATGAAGGGATATGCCGGCGGCAGGCTGTTTTCCGCAGATACTTCGCCGTTCGGCGTTGCGCTGACGCCTGTGCAGTGCATCCACTATGCGCTGACCCGGCCGGCAGTGGCCAGCATCATGGTTGGCTGCGAGACGCCGGAGCAGGTGAGAGCTGCGGCGGCTTATGAGACGGCTTCCGGGGAGGAAAAGGATTATGCGACCGTTCTGGCCGGCGCGCCGGCCCACGCATATTACGGCAGCTGCACGTACTGCGGCCACTGTGCTCCCTGTCCGTCGGGAATCGATATTGCGATGGTGAATAAGCTGTATGATCTGGCGCTGCTGCAGGACAATGTGCCGGGAACGCTGAAAGAGCATTACCGGGGACTGTCGGCCAACGGAGGGGACTGCATTGCCTGTCACGCCTGTGAGAAGCGATGTCCGTTCGGGGTTCCCGTGGCAGAAAAAATGACCGCCGCCCAGAACCTTCTGGGATAACGGCGGTCTATACCTCCATCAGCAGCCCCTTGATATAAGCTTTCAGAACATTCTTTTTCTCATGATCCAGACGATTGTACAGCTCCACAAGTTCTTTCTGACCGTCTGTCAGCTGCGGATGTTCGGGCTGGTCTAGGAAAAAATCGGCCAGTGTGATGCCGAATCCGTCACAGAGCTTCTGCAGCGTCGGGATCGTGGGAATATTGGTGCGGCTGATCATGTTGTTCAGTGTGGAGTAAGGGATGTCAGACTCTTTTGCCAGACGGTAATAACTCCAGTTACGTTCTTTGCACAGATCCTGAATGTGCTGAATAACATCTGTATCTCGCATAATTTACCTCAGCTTTTACTGTTACGTCTTGTTACAGTTCAGCCGGCTGAACTGTTATTACATATTTCCATTATACTTGTATATCATTCGTGAAACAGATGTTAAAAAGAGCAGTAAAAATCAGTCGCATTTGAAAAGTATATGTTACCGTTTAACCAGTGTGCTGTAGCATTCACTTTCAGCATAGTGCCTGCAGGCATCCGGTCCATCGCGAGGCGATTTTCCATGGCCGGATGTTGTAACCGTTCTGCTGAATGAACAGTTACGGCAGTTCCGCCGGATGAACTGTTACAGGCGCGGAAAGCACAGCAAAAAAGAGCGCCGGAAAATCAGAACATATCCGTTTCCCGGCAGGGCGGGCGCTGCCCGTCCTGCGGAAAGAGACCGTTCTGATTTCCGTGCGCTCTTTTTCTGATTTGTAACAGTTCAGCCAGCGGAACTGTAACTCTGATTTCAGCTCTGATGCAGGGGAGTCTTTACGGGGCCATCTGGTCCAGCAGTTCGTTGAACGCTTCCGCGGCTGTCTCGTATTCTTCGTCCTCCTCGATGTTTGCGAGCATCGGCTGTCCGTTTTCTGTCTCGGAATAGCGGTAGAGGTAAACTTCTCCGTCCTGATTTTTTCCGTCCTCGTCCAGAGGAAGAAGAGCGATGTATTCCCTGTCGTTCGGCGCGGAGAAGATGTTCAGAACCGCGCAGACAACTTCCGAGTCATCTTCCAGAGTCAGTGTGACGGTCGGCTGGTTTCCGTCGATTCCACAGTCGCTTCCGCAGGAAGCGCAGTCGCCGGCACAAGCGGCAGACTGTGTAAATTTTTCATCCATGATAAGATCCTTCTTTCTTTTGATATTTTCGTAACAGTTCAGCCAGCTGAACTGTTACGGCATCCGTCCATTGAAAAACACTTCGCGATGGGCCGGATGCCCACAGGCTCTGCGTTTTCATACAGTCTGTACAGGGAATGCACAGACCTGGCTGAACGATAACGAACGGTTACGTCTGTCCTGAAATTTTAACAGATTACAGGAAAAAATACAATAATTCTTTTTTTGTTTGGGAGGATTTTCTATTGACGCGAAAGGATTACGGTTTTATACTGGTTACAGTCAAAAATTTATGCAGTTCGGCCAGCTGAACCGTGATAAAAATTTTTATGAAAAGGCAGAAAATGCCGGGGAGGATGTACTATGGAAATCAGATTTGAAAAAAGAGAGCAGCCACTGGAGAAACCGGATCAGAAGCACCTTGGCTTTGGCAAATATTTTACCGATTATATGTTTGTGATGGACTGGGATCTGGGACAGGAATGGCATGATGCGCGCATCGTACCGTATGCGCCGATCGCTATGGATCCGGCAACGATGGTTCTCCACTACGCGCAGGAGACTTTTGAGGGACTGAAGGCATACCGTACCGCAGAGGGAAAGGTACAGCTGTTCCGCCCGGAGATGAACGCACGCCGTATGATCAAATCCAACGAGCGTCTGTGCATGCCGGCGTTCCCGGAGGATATGTTTGTGGAGGCGGTAAAAGAGCTGGTGCGCGTGCAGGAAGACTGGGTACCGTCTGAACCGGATACTTCTCTTTACATCCGCCCGTTTATGTTCGCGACAGAGTACAGCCTGGGCGTACATATGGCAAAATCCTATAAATTTGTGATCATCACCAGCCCGGTAGGCGCTTACTATCCGGAAGGTATTGATCCGGTAAAGATCCTTGTGGAGGATGAATATGTCCGTGCGGTACAGGGCGGAACCGGATTTACAAAATGCGGCGGCAACTACGCCAGCTCCATTGCCGGACAGGTAAAAGCTGAGAAAATGGGATGCACCCAGGTTCTGTGGCTGGACGGCGTTCACCGCAAATACGTGGAGGAAGTCGGAACCATGAACATCATGTTCAAGATCGCAGGCGAGATCTACACTGCGCCGCTGGAGGGCACCGTTCTTCCGGGCGTTACCCGTGACTCGCTGATCCATATCCTGAAAGACTGGGGATATAAGGTAAACGAGACACATCTTTCCATCGATGACCTGATGAAAGCCGGCCATGACGGCACGCTGGAGGAGGCTTTCGGAACAGGAACCGCGGCAGTCGTATCTCCGGTGGGCGAACTGGTATACAAAGACGACAAGGTGACAGTCAATGATTTCAAGATCGGCGAACTGACCCAGAAGCTTTACGATACGCTGACCGGTATCCAGTGGGGACGTCTTGAGGACAAGTACGGCTGGATCGTTCCGGTGGAATAATCTGAACAAACGAATGATTTTCAATGAACTTCCGGTTCCCGGAGAGTGTGTTTGAAACGGTTGTCTGCAGGATATGGACCGCGCCTGGCGGAGCGCGTATCCTGCAGACCGGAATCGTCAGATACGCTTTAAGCGCGGCTGAAAGAGCGGCGGCGCTTTCGGGCCGGAAGTTTTTTTGTGGAGGAAAAGTATGACGAATCAGGAACATATGCCTCTTCTTGAGGCGCTGAAAGCATTCAGAGACGAGTCGCCGGCCTATTTCCGCATTCCGGCTCACCGTTTCCTGCGGGGACTGTCTCCGGCGCTGGCGGGGGAAAATCTTGCTGCGCTGGATCTGTCCGAGGCGGAAGGCCTGGACGATCTCCATCAGCCCACGGGGCCGATCCGGGAGGCGCAGGAACTGGCGGCGGAACTGTTTCATGCCCGGCGCACCTTTTTTCTGGTCAACGGAACAACCTGCGGCAACGAGGCGATGGTTCTTTCCGCCGTCCGGGAGGGAGAAAAAATTATTGTCCCGAGAAATGTCCACAAATCTGTGCTGATGGGGCTGATTATGAGCGGAGCCACGCCGGTTTACGTGATGCCGGAGTATCTGGAACCGTGGAATCTCTGGGGAAGCGTCACGCCGGAGGCCATTGAGGAGGCTTTCCGGAGAGAGCCGGAAAGCCGCGCGGTTCTTCTGGTCAGTCCGACGTATTACGGAATTGCCAGTGATCTGGAACGGATCGCCGGAATCTGCCGCCGGCACAACGCGCTTCTCCTGGTGGACGAAGCCCATGGCTCTCATCTGTATTTTTCGGACGATCTGCCGAAAGGCGCGCTTGCCTGCGGAGCCGATGCTGTGGCACAGAGCTTTCACAAGACGGCCGGCTCCTTCACGCAGAGTTCTCTGCTCCATCTAGGAACCGACCGGATTGACAGCCAAAGAGTGGAGGAGAATCTTCATCTCGTGCAGAGCACTTCGCCCTCCTATCTTCTGATGGCGTCCCTCGACGCGGCGCGAAGAGAGCTTGCGGTGCACGGGACGGATATGATGGAGAAAGCCGTCCGCCTGGCCGGGCAGGCCGGGGAGAAACTGAGAAACATTCCGGGAGTCCGCGTGCTGGACAACGGAAAGCAGAGCCTTCCGGCAATGTTTGACAAGGATGTGACCCGTCTGGTTTTTTCCGCGTCGGACGCAGGAATCTCCGGATACCGGCTGGGAGAACTGCTCTACGAACGTTTTCGTGTCAGCCCGGAGCTGACCGATGAGGAAAATGTGGTTGCCGTTGTGACCTTTGCCAATGAGCAGGAGGACATCGACCGGCTGGTTCACGGAGTGGAAGTTCTGGTCAGGGAAGCTTTTGCGCAGAAGCTTTCCGAAAAAGCACCGGAGAAAATGCATACAAAAGAATTCGGAGTGTTTGCGCTGCCCGCCCAGGCTCTGACGCCCCGGGAAGCATATTTTGCCCCGTCGTGGGAGACATTGCCGCTGGAGGAGGCCGCCGGAAGAGTCACAAAGGAAATGATTGTTCCCTATCCTCCCGGAATTCCGCTTCTCTGTCCGGGGGAGATTGTCACCCGGGAACATATTCTGGCAGTCCGCCGGTACCGGGAAGCCGGCTGTGAATTTCACGGAACTGCGGACAAAGCAGGAAAGACATTGCGGGTTCTGCGCAACAGTTCAGACCACTGAATTGTTACGGCATCCGGCCATTGAAAATCGCTTCGCGATGGGCCGGATGCCCGCAGGCTCTGCGTTTTCATACGGTCTGTGCAGTGAATGCACAGACCTGGCTGAACTGTAACGTTACCGTTGGATTTTTCAAAGAAAAGGTTTTCTTCGATTGGTTTCTATGATATAATAAAATCGTATTATTGTCTGAAAACTCAGACGAGTGAGAACAGTTCACAGCATAAACATAGATCAGAAAACAGGAGGGACCGATGAAACTTATTTCATGGAACGTAAATGGACTGCGCGCCTGCGTGAACAAAGGCTTTCTGGAGTACTTCAGGGAAGCCGACGCAGATATTTTCTGCATCCAGGAGACAAAACTGCAGGAGGGACAGATCCAGCTGGATCTTCCGGGCTATTATCAGTACTGGAATTACGCCGAGAAAAAGGGATATTCCGGAACTGCAGTTTTTGCAAAGCAGGAACCGCTGTCCGTCTCTTATGGGATCGGTATTCCGGAGCACGACAGAGAAGGGCGTGTGATCACTCTGGAGTATCCGGAGTTTTATCTGGTCACTGTCTATACGCCGAATTCCCAGAATGAGCTGGCCCGGCTTCCTTACCGGATGGAATGGGAGGATGCATTTCTTTCTTATCTGAAAGATCTGGAGGAGAAGCGGCCGGTGATTTTCTGCGGCGATCTGAATGTCGCTCACAGAGAAATCGACCTGAAAAATCCAAAGACAAACCGTAAGAATGCAGGTTTTACCGACGAAGAGAGAGAAAAGTTTTCGGTACTTCTGGAAAACGGATTCATTGATACATTCCGATATTTTTATCCGGACAAAGAACAGATTTATTCCTGGTGGTCTTACCGCTTCTCCGCACGTGCAAAAAACGCAGGGTGGCGAATTGATTATTTCTGTGTATCAAAGACTCTGGAGGCGCGTCTGGAAGATGCGAAGATCCATACGGAAATCTTAGGTTCCGATCATTGTCCTGTGGAACTGGATCTGAAGGAAGCCTGACGATTGGGATCGCGGATCCGCCGGGGAGATCCGGCGGGCAGGATGGCCGAATGACGGCGGAAGCAGCAGCCGGCAGAGAAGTACAGAAGAAGGCGCGTGACGGTTCAGCTGGATGAACGGTCGGAAAAGCGCAGCAGTTCTGCAGGGCGGAACTGTTACAGGGAGACTGATCCCGGGTGAAACGCACATCCGGGGCGAAGGGAAAGGCAGGTATCAAGATGAGTACAGGAACGGGAAACATCCATGTGGAATCGGGAAATCCGGCGCTCTGGGGCGCCGTTCGGACAACGGAAGGGTATAACTTTACCGTGGCGGTTCCGGAGGGAAAGGAAGCAAGCCTGCTGTTATATAAAAAGAGGCGGAAGGATGTCTGGCAGGAGATTCCCCTGAGGGAGGAAGATCGTGTCGGCAATGTGAGCAGCGTTCTGATCAGAGGTCTGACAGATGGTTCTTTCGCGTATAATTACAGGATAGACGGAAAAATTCTGCAGGATATTTATACAAGACAGTTATATGGGAGGGAAAAATTCGGACAGAAGATGCCGGAAACGCCGGACGGAATCGCGTCGATGGTACCGGAAGCTCCGGCGATGAAGACGCGGCCGCTGAAGCTTCCCTACGAGGAGATGGTGCTGTATAAGACGCATGTCCGCGGCTTTACAAAGGACTCCAGCTCGAAGGTAAAGGCGAAAGGTACCTTCCAGGGCATCCGGGAAAAAATCCCATATCTCAGGGAGCTGGGCGTCAACGCGCTGGAACTGATGCCGGTATATGAGTTCTTTGAGACGCCGGAGGGAGAGAAGCGCAGGATTCCGGATGAAAACGGAGTGCTCTGTGATGTGGAGCAGCCGGTGCGGATCAATTACTGGGGCTATGCCGCCCATGCCCTCTATTTCGCTCCGAAGGAGGCGTTCTCTGCGACGGGACATCCGGTTCAGGAGTTTGCGGACCTTGTGGACGCGCTGCATGAGGCCGGGATTGCCTGTATTCTGGAATTCTATTTCGGCCCGGAATTGTCCACATATTTTATTCTGAATGTTCTCCACTACTGGCAGCTGACGTTCCGGGTGGATGGGTTTCATCTGATCGGAGAGGGCGCGAAGGTAGAGGAAATCTCAAAGGACGAACTGCTCAAAAAGACAAAGCTGATTTTTACGGGCTTTGACCCTTCGATGGTGTACGGCGACGGCACAGCGCCGGCCTGCCGGAATCTGGGAGAGCATAATCTGGGATATCAGGAGATGCTGCGGCGTTATCTGAAGGGAGATGAAGGATGCGTCAGCGGTTTCACATATTTTCAGAGAAGAAATCCACAGACCCACGGAGTGATCAATTTCTTCGCGGATCACGACGGTTTTACGATGGCCGATATGGTTTCCTATGAGAGAAAGCACAACATGGACAACGGCGATGACAATACGGACGGAAGCAACAGCAATTACAGCTGGAACTGCGGAGCGGAGGGGAAAACCAGGAGACAGGCAGTGCATCATCTCCGGATGCGCCAGCTGAAAAATGCGTTTCTGATGCTGATGACCAGCCAGGGCACTCCGATGATTTACGGCGGAGATGAATTCATGAATAGCCAGAAAGGAAACAATAATGCCTGGTGCCAGGATAACCGCATCGGCTGGGTCAACTGGAACAACGGAAAAGAGGGAGAGGAACTTCTTGCGTTTGTGAAGCAGCTGATTCAGTTCCGGAAAAGTCATCCGGTTCTGCACGGGGCGAAGGAACTGCGCCTGATGGATTATCTGGGGGCCGGCTGTCCGGATCTCTCTTATCACAGCCAGAGGGCGTGGTTTTCCCAGATGGAAAATACCTGCAGATTTATCGGTGTGATGTACTGCGGCGACTACGCCAGAAGAGAAGACGGGGAACCGGACGATTATCTTTATGTGGGATACAACATGCACTGGAATTCCCATGAGCTGGCGCTTCCGTCTTTGCCGGAGAAGCGGGTATGGCGCAGAACCGTTGACACGGGCAGGGAGGAATCCTTCCTGGGAGAGGCTGCGGAAATCGTGGAGGGAAAGAGTATTGTGGTTGCTCCCCGTTCCATTGTGATTTTAGTTGGAAGGCAGGCGTAAAAAAATGCATCCATGGAAACATTTTGAGACGATCACGAAACATAAACTTCTGGTGATGCGTTACTGTTTCCGCATCGGTCTTTACCGGCAGGGGCTGCTGCATGATCTGTCCAAGTATTCGCCGACAGAGTTTCTTGTTGGAGTGAAATACTACCAGGGCAGCCGCAGCCCGAACAACGCGGAGAGAGAAGCGACGGGGCTGTCGACGTCCTGGCTTCACCACAAAGGGAGAAACAAACATCACTTCGAGTATTGGATTGATTATGGAATCGACTGTGAGACGGTGATCGAGGGAGTCCCGATGCCGAGAAAGTATGTGGCGGAGATGATTATGGACCGCATCAGCGCGTCGAAAGTATATCTGGGAGACCGCTATACGGACCGGGCGCCCTATGAATATTATATGAAGAGCAGAGAACATCTCTGGTTTGTGCATCGCCGTACCAAACGGCAGCTTGAATTTCTGCTTCATATGCTGGCGGTGAAAGGAGAAAAGAAAACGCTGGCCTATATTCGATATAAATTCTTGAAAGAGCGATAGAATAGAAACAGTTCAGCCAGGTCTGTGCATTCACTGCACAGACCGTATGAATGCATAATGCCTGCAGGCATCCGGCCCATCGCGAAGCGATTTTCAATGGACGGATGCCGTAACAGTTCAGCGGGCTGAACGCTTACTGTTCTGACATAAAGGAGTACGACGGAATATGGTGCGACTGTATGAAAAACTGAAAACAGGGGGGAAGGCCAGGGCTGCCTGCGCAGGATGGATCCTGTACTGGGGCATTGCTTTGGGCCTTCTTCTTTTTGAGAGAGAATTGATCGTCGGGACAACGGAGAAAGACCGGAAGCTGTATCTGCCGGTTTTCGCTGGGATGATTGTTCTCTGCTTTGCGGCCTGGGGAGTATCCCTTGCAAGATTTGCCAGGGCGTCGGAGAAACGGAAAAAGCCGGTACTGCTGAACGCGAAGCTGCTGCTTCCGGTACTGCTGAATGCAGGGTATCTCTTTTTTGAGATCGAGTATATCGGAAATACGGAATTCTTTGAGATGAAATGGTATTACATGCTGCTGAATGTCGGGGTGATTTTTCTGTTCTGCCTGTTCCTGACGGGGATTTTTAATTCGCTGAAGCGGGCAATGATTTTCCTGAACATTTTTTATTATGTCATGAGCCTCGTGTTTTACTATGTATACCATTTCCGGGGAGAAGCCTTTCAGCTGATCGATCTGTACAGCATCGGGACAGCGGCGGAAGTGGTCGGAGGTTACACCTTTGACATTACCCGCCAGATGGTGCTGATGCTGGTGGCCACGATGATCGTTGTCAACCTCTGGAAGCAGAGCAGAAATTATGTGCTGATCCGCAGGGGAGTGCTTCCCAGAATTCTTCTGAGAGGCGTCACTGCGCTGGCGATCGGAGGCTTTTATCTGCTCTATATGTATCTGAACTGGAATGCACAGTTCGGAGTCATCAGCGATCTTTGGAACCCGGCGAAGACATATCGTCAGTATGGAACCACAGTGGGGTTCATGGCCGTGGCCAAATATATGCGATTGACGCCGCCTGAGGGCTATTCCGCCGCAGAGGTGGAACGGATCATCGGAGACTTTGAAAGCGGGCAGGAAGAAGAGGCGTCGTCAGATGCGGGGGAGGAAGACCAGAAGGAGGATGCCGGCGCGGAGGCAAAAGCCAGCGGGACTGTGACGCCGGTGAATATCATTGCGATTATGAATGAATCCTGGTTTGACTATCGGACCATCGGAGATCCTCAGACCAGTGAAGATTATATGCCGTTCCTTGATTCGCTGACCGACAATATCATCAAAGGGCATACCCTGACCTGTACCAAAGGCGGAGGCACGGCGAAAACGGAGTATGAATTCCTGACGGGAAATTCCTGCAAGAGGTTTCCGGGAATGGTGCCCTATGTCAGCTATTTCACGCACAGCCAGTATTCCATCGTCACAACCCTCAGCGATCAGGGATACCGCACAGTCGCGATGCATCCCAATAAAGCGACAAACTGGAAGCGGACGACAGCGTACCGGTTCCTGGATTTTGATGAATTCATTGCGATTGATCAGTTTCCGTCCGACGCGGAACGGTATCGGAATATGATCAGCGATCAGGCAAATTATGAGGAGATTGTCCGTGTCTACGAGGAAAAGGAGAAAGGGGAGCCGCTGTTCCTGTTTGATATTACGATGCAGAACCACAGCGGCTATACGAACAAGTACTTCCAGGCGGACGTCAACTGTGAGGGATACGACAGCGATGAGGCGGACCAGTACTTCTCTCTGCTGAAGCTTTCCGACCAGGCCATCGAGTACCTGATCACATATTTTGAACAGGTGGATGAGCCGACGATGATTGTGATGTTCGGCGATCACTCGCCGAAACTGCCGGATGAATTTGAGACATGGATCGCCGGAAATTCCTACGACAGCCTGTCCATAAGGGATCAGGAAAAGTTTTACGGAACGCCGTTCTTTATCTGGACCAATTATAAGATGGAGAGCCAGGAGAATGTGTGGACGAGCACCAACTATCTCTCCAGCTACATGCTGAGTCTCACAGGTCTTGAACTGACGCCGTACAACGAGTACCTTCTGAATCTCCGGGAAAAAATTCCGGCGCTGAATCATCTTGGCTATCTGGATCCTTACGGGATCTGGCACCGCTGGGAAAACGGCGACAGCGAAACGCTGGAACTGGAACGGGAATACGAATGTCTCCAGTATAATGAGCTGATGGACAGTCAGAATCGTGTGGATGAATTTTTTCAGATAAAACAGACAGAATAAAGACAGGAAGATCCCTGCAAACTGCGACGTATCGCTTTTGCGGTCTGTGCATTCGCTGTACAGACCTGGCTGAATGTGACAGAAAGGCGTCTCGGAAGTCCGGAAGAAAGGCTTCTGAGACGCCTTTTTCCGTGACCGTTCCGCCGAAGGGCGCGGCTTTTTATAAAAAATGCCGAAGGCCGGGTTCTTGTCCATGCAGAACTGCCGTGGCGCGCAGACTGCAGGAACGGATGCTCTGACATGCCATAATGTTAAATCTATGTAAAATCATGTTAAGAATACGTATAAGAGCTTGAAAAATGTAAAAAAATTCGTTATAAAAATAAAGAACAGGTAAAATTCTGGAAAAATATGGAGGATGAAAATGTGAAGATTACAGATTTCTTCAGTCTTCTCGGAGGTCTGGCGTTATTCCTTTATGGAATGCAGATGATGAGCAACGGACTGGAAGCGGCAGCAGGAAACAAGATGAAACAGATTCTGGAAAAGCTGACGGCCAACCGGTTTCTGGGCGTGCTGGTCGGCGCGGTGATTACCGCAGTGATCCAGTCGTCTTCTGCGACAACGGTAATGGTCGTAGGATTTGTAAATTCCGGAATGATGACGCTGCGTCAGGCTGTCTGGATTATCATGGGCGCCAATATCGGTACGACGATCACCGGTCAGCTGATTGCTCTGGATGTAGGAGCGATCGCGCCGCTGTTTGCGTTCCTGGGAGTCGCATTGATTGTGTTTGTCAAGAAACAGAGAGTTCACCATATCGGGCTGATCGTGGCCGGCCTGGGTATTCTTTTCATAGGAATGGATATGATGAGTTCCTCGATGATGCCGCTGCGTGAGTCGGAGGCTTTTGCGTCGATGATGACCAACTTCTCCAACCCGCTGGTTGGAATTCTTGCCGGAATGGTGTTTACCGCGATCATTCAGTCTTCCTCGGCGTCGGTGGGTATTCTCCAGGCGCTGGCTACCAGCGGACTGATCGGTCTTCCCAGCGCGGTCTACGTGCTGTTCGGACAGAACATCGGCACCTGTATTACTGCGGTTCTGGCGTCGATCGGAACAAACCGGAATGCAAAACGGACGACGATCATTCATCTGATGTTCAATGTGATCGGAACCGTTCTGTTTACGATCATATGCATGACCACTCCGCTGACATCTGTGATCGAAAGCATTACGCCGGGACGGGTGGCTGCGCAGATTGCAAATATGCACACGTTGTTTAATATTGTGACGACGCTGCTTCTCCTGCCGTTCGGAAACTATCTGGCGCTGCTGGCCACAAAGATTCTCCCGGAGAAACAGGAAGAACAGAGCGACGTTATGCATCTGGAATATATCCGTCCGATGGAGAAGAAGAGGGAAAGCCAGATCGGAAGCTCTGCGATCGTCACCAACGAAATCCGCGGAGAACTTTCCCGTATGCTGCTTATGGCAAAGGAAAATGTCAATGCCAGCTTTGAGGCAGTGAGAGAGGGAAATGCAGGAATGCTGCCCCAGGTGGAAGAACGGGAAGAGTATATCGACTATTTAAATAAGGAAATTTCCAAATACATTTCCAAAGTGCTGGTCAATGAAACCAACCCGAAAGATTCCCAGTATATCAGCGCGCTGTTTAAAGTATGCGGAAATCTGGAGCGAATCGGCGATCACGCCGTAAACATCTGCGAGTATACACAGATGATGCGGGAGAAGAACATCTCCTTCTCGGAGGCGGTTTCCGGCGAGATTACGGAAATGCAGAAGGTAAGCAACCAGGCGCTTGAGATGCTGCAGAAGCTGCAGGGGACAGAAGAACCTGCGGAGAGTATGCTGAAGAAAATCGAGGATCTGGAGCAGAGGTTCGACGATATGACCGAGGAATACCGGAAAGCGCAGATCGGCCGGATGCAGACCGGAAAGTGCTCGGACGAGGCATGTATCCTGTATTCCGAGATGCTGACGGATTTCGAGCGAATCGGCGATCATATTCTGAACATCAGCCAGGAAATGGGACAGGGACAGGTAAGCGAATAGGAGTCTGGCGAATAAGAGAACGTCAGGCGGACGGAAGGGGCGCAAAGCAGGCATATTGCTTCGCGCTCCTTTTTTGCAACTGTTCCGCCGCCTGACCTGGCAGTAATGCACAGACCGTATGAAAGCAGTGCCTTACCCCAGAACTGTTACGATTTGGAAAATTATATTGAAAGGCGTATTTTTCTATGGTAGAATGGGAAATTGTAAGCAATAACCGAGTCAATAATGAAAGAAAAAAGGTATAAAATTTGGAAGCAGACTTCCAAAATCTACCTTGATGACGCAGCAGGTGTGTCAGAAGGAGGAAAAAATGATTGCAGCCAACAACGTAACACTGAGAGTCGGAAAGAAGGCCCTTTTCGAGGAAGTAAACATTAAATTTACCGAAGGAAACTGCTACGGTCTGATCGGCGCCAACGGTGCGGGAAAATCTACGTTTCTGAAGATCCTGTCCGGTCAGCTTGAGCCGACCAAAGGCGATGTAACCATTACTCCGGGTCAGCGCCTTTCATTTCTGGAGCAGGACCACTTCAAATATGATGCGTATCCGGTGCTCGATACGGTCATTATGGGCAATGCCCGCCTTTATGAAATCATGAAAGAGAAAGAAGCCCTTTATGCCAAAGAGGATTTTACCGATGAGGACGGAATCCGTGCCAGCGAGTTGGAGGGCGAGTTTGCCGAGATGAACGGCTGGGAGGCGGAATCGGATGCGGAGCAGCTTCTCAACGGCCTTGGCATAGAGAGCGATCTTCACTATTCCCTGATGAGCGATCTCTCCGGAAGTCAGAAGGTCAAGGTGCTCCTTGCCCGCGCACTGTTCGGAAATCCGGATATTCTGCTTCTGGACGAGCCGACCAACCATCTGGATCTGGACGCGATCAACTGGCTGGAGGAGTTCCTGATCAATTTCGAGAATACGGTAATTGTCGTTTCTCACGACCGGTATTTCCTGAACAAGGTCTGTACGCAGATCGCGGATATTGATTACGGAAAGATCCAGCTGTATGCAGGAAACTACGATTTCTGGTTTGAATCCAGTCAGCTGCTGATCAAGCAGATGAAGGAAGCCAACAAGAAAAAAGAGGAGAAGATCAAGGAACTGCAGGAGTTTATCTCCCGGTTCAGCGCCAACGCATCCAAGAGTAAGCAGGCGACCTCCAGAAAGCGTGCGCTGGAGAAAATCCAGCTGGATGAGATCAAACCGTCCAGCAGAAAGTATCCGTACATTGATTTCCGCCCGAACCGTGAAATCGGAAACGAAGTGCTTCAGGTGGAAGGCCTGTCAAAGACGGTGGATGGCGTGAAAATTCTGGATAATCTTACCTTTACCCTGGGAAGAGAGGACAAGGTGGCGTTCGTCGGAAGCAACGAGCAGGCTGTGACGATGCTGTTCCGTATCCTGATGGGAGAGGAAGAGCCGGATGAGGGAACCTACAAGTGGGGTGTCACCACCAGCCAGGCCTACTTCCCCAAGGACAACACCAGGGAATTTGACAGTGACCTGACCATTGCCGACTGGCTGACCCAGTATTCGGAGAACAAGGATGTGACGTATGTGCGCGGATTCCTGGGCCGGATGCTGTTTGCCGGAGAGGACGGCGTGAAGCGTGTGCGCGTACTGTCCGGAGGAGAGAAGGTGCGCTGTCTGCTCTCCAAGATGATGATTTCCGGAGCGAATATTCTGATTCTGGACGAGCCGACCAACCATCTGGACATGGAGTCGATTACAGCCCTGAACAACGGACTGATCAAGTTCCCGGGCGTGCTGCTGTTTACCTGTCATGATCATCAGTTTGTGCAGACGACGGCGAACCGGATCATGGAGATCCTTCCGGGCGGACAGCTGATCGACAAGATTACCACTTATGATGAATATCTGGCCAGTGATGCGATGGCGAGAAAGAGACACGTTTACAATATGACGGAGGAGGACAACTGATAATGAGGAAGCCGGTCCTGGTGATCATGGCTGCTGGAATGGGAAGCCGCTACGGCGGGCTGAAGCAGCTGGATCCGGTGGATCCTGAGGGACATATCATCATGGATTTTTCCATCTACGATGCGGTGCAGGCAGGATTCGAAGAGGTAATTTTTATTATCAAGAGAGAGACGGAGAAAGAATTCCGTGAAAAAATCGGCGACCGGATTGCGCGCCATGTCCGGGTACACTATGTTTTCCAGGGAATCAATGATCTGCCGGAGGGATTTTCCGTTCCCGAAGGCAGAGTAAAGCCCTGGGGCACCGGGCATGCGGTGCTGAGTTGTATCTATCAGACAGAAGCGCCGATCGCAGTGATCAATGCGGATGATTATTATGGAAAGCAGGCGTTTTCCCTGATCTATCAGTATCTGACGACACATCAGGACGATGATGAGACTTATCGTTACATGATGGTGGGATACGAGCTGGGAAAGACGCTGACAGAGAACGGCCATGTGTCCCGGGGCATCTGCACGATGGATGACAAGGGTTTTCTGAAGGGCATCTGTGAGCGGACGCATATTGAAAAGAGAGGAGACAGGGCGGCGTATCTGGAGGAAGACGGAATGACTTACACCGAACTGCCGGCGGATACGACGGTTTCGATGAATATGTGGGGATTTTCCAACAGTATTCTCGATGAACTGCAGGCACGCTTCCCTAAGTTCCTGGAAAAGGGAATCGCTGCGGATCCTCTGAAATGTGAATATTTTCTTCCCTCTGTGATCGAGGAGCTTCTCGAGGAAGGAAAGGCCACGGTACAGGTGTGCAAATCTCCGGATCAGTGGTATGGCGTGACCTACAGGGAGGATAAGCCGGTGGTTGTGGAAGCTGTGCGCAGAATGAAACAGGAAGGGCTTTATCCGGAGAACTTTCTGAACTGAATCACTGCGGCATTCATGGGGAAGAAGGAAAGAGGAGCGTATGAGCAGAAAGTCAACGGTCGCCGGCATCGCGATGATCCTGATGGTGCTGGCGACGATTCCGCTTTTGGGGAGTGACAATGTCCCCTTTTTGAAATGGTGGATTATGATTCTGATCATCGGAATCGGTTTTTATCCGGTGACAGCATCACTGTTTGCAGCCTACACGGATCGGGGATGGCTGTTTTCCAAAGTATTCGGCGTTGCAGTCAGCGGATTTCTTGTTTTTGCCCTGACCGTATGCAAGGTTACACAGTTTGTGAGTCTGACCTGTATTGGGGTGACGGTGGTCTGTTTTCTGGTTTGCTGGATCTATGGCTTTAAAAAAGTAAAGGTGGAAATGCCGGATGTAGATCTGATCTTTCAGGAGGAGGCGCTGTTTCTGCTGTTCTTCCTGCTGTGGACCTATCTGGCCGGTTTCCATCCGGAAGCCCACGGAACGGAAAAATTCATGGATTATGGATTCATGAAGGCGATGATGCGGAGCACGGAGCTTCCGGCGAAGGATATCTGGTACGGCACAGAAGGGATCAATTACTATTACGGGGGACAGTATTACGCGGTCTTTCTCACAAAGCTGTCCTTTACGGATGTAAAACAGACGTATAATCTGATGCGGACGCTGGTAGCGGCATTTGCGTTTGTACTGCCGTTTTCTGTCTGCTATCAGATGCTCTGTGCAAGAATTCTTCAGAGACGGAAAAAGAAAAAGCTTTCCCCGGTGATTGGAGGTCTGCTGTCTGGAGCGGCGGTTTCTCTCGCCGGAAATATGCATTATGTGGTGTACGGATGCATCGGAAAATGGCTTGGATGGGAAAGCGCCGCGGATTACTGGTTCCCGGATTCCACCAGATATATCGGCTATAACCCTGTGGTGGAAAACGACAGAACGATCCACGAGTTTCCTTCCTATTCCTTTGTGCTGGGAGATCTCCATGCCCATGTGGTCAATGTGATGTTTGTCCTTTTTGTGATCGGAGGCGTCTATGCCTATGTGAGAAGAGTGCAGGAGGAAAAAGCCGGCGAGGGAAAATGGGATGTGAAGACAATCCTGCTGCAGCCCCATCTGATTCTTCTGGCGTTTTTCATCGGGATTTTTCACTGGACCAATTACTGGGATTTTGTGATTTACTTTGTCGTGGTATGCTGTGGAGCCCTTTATGGGGCGCTGTACCGGTATCGATGCAGGGCGAAGCAGGTGGTGTCCACCGTGCTGGCTCAGGCCGTGGAGGTTTTTGCAATCGGTACGATGATCGCTCTGCCGTTTACCATATCTTTTGATACGATGGTGTCCGGAGTTGCTCTGGCTCAGCGCCATTCCATGCTGTATCAGCTGGCGATTCTCTGGGGCCTTCCGGTCTGTCTGGTGCTTCTGTTCCTGGCGGCGGTCTTTCTGACCTGGAAGCGGATCGAGGCGCCGGCTGGCGCGGAGGCGGACCACTCCGAAAAACGGAGAGAGGACGCCTTTTCCAGGGAGATGACAGAACGGGCGGCGGACGATGCGAAGCAGAAGGCGCTGGCGGAAGAACGGAAGGCTCTGAAGTTCCGGGATTTCTGGGCGAGAGCGCCGCTGAGCGATATTTTCGCGGGAATTCTGGGCGTCTGCGCGATCGGACTTGTAGTGATTCCGGAAATCGTTTATGTGCGGGATATCTATGAGGAATATTACGCCCGGTCCAATACCATGTTCAAGCTGACGTACCAGGCGTTTATCCTGTTCGGCATTGTCATGGGTTATATTCTTGTGCGCTTCCTGACCTGGAAGAAAGAACATATCATCAAGGCCTTCGGCGCTGTGGGGCTGGTGTGTCTGCTGTGGACCTGCGGGTATTTCGGCACGGCGGTGTATTCCTGGTTCGGAAACGTTCTGGATCCGTCGGAATACCGGGGCCTGGATGCGACGGCCTATCTGGAAAACGTGTTTCCGGAGGATGCGTCGGCAATCCGGTGGCTGGACGAGACGGTAGAGGGCCAGCCGGTGGTTCTGGAAGCCAACGGAGACAGCTACAGCGATTATGAGCGTGTATCTGCGATGACAGGTCTTCCGACGGTACTGGGCTGGTATGTCCATGAGTGGCTGTGGAGAGGAGATACTCTGGATCTGAATACCCGTTCCGCGGATGTGGAACAGATTTATACTTCTTCGGATCCTGATCTGGTGGAGGAACTGCTGCAGAAGTATCAGGTGTCCTATATTTTCGTCGGCTCGAAAGAGCGGGAAAAATATACGGCGCTGAATGAGGCGGTTCTTCAGCAGGTGGGAGAAATCGTCTATCAGGATGAGCAGACCGGAACCTACATCCTGCAGATCGTCCGGGAGGACGGCTGAGCGGGCAGAGGAACGCTGCCGGAGACCAGAACAGTGAGGAAACCCCTGATGTTGAGGCAGAAACCTTGGCGTCAGGGGTTTTTGTATCACAGGAAACACAGTTTCCTGTGATACAAAACGCTCCGCGGGAGGCGAACTCGCCTTTTTTATTGCGCCGGGAGGAGTGATAGATGGCGACCGTGGATCATATAATAGGAAAAAAGCGAAAGCTGTCTGCCGGCGAGAAATTTTTTGTCAGGCAGTTTTTGAAGGCAGGTGCTGATGTCTGTGCCGTTGAAACGGCTGATCTTTTTGTTCTGCAGCCTGGGAGTGATGTTTCTGGCCGGATGGGAGGCTGCGAAGATGAAAAATTCTTTCCGGGGGACGGCGCAGGAAAGCGCCCGAATGTCAGACGGAAGGATTCAGGAGGATGCCGGAGCGGCCGGAGAAACGGAGGAGAATGGCGCCGGCTCAGACGGCGGGGAGCAGCCGCGGGTGGCGCTTACCTTTGACGACGGACCGAACCGGGAATTTACGGGAGCGCTGTTGGACGGACTGAAAGAACGGAATGTCCGGGCGACTTTTTTTCTTCTGGGACAGAATCTTGAGGGAAACGAGGCGCTGGTCCGGAGAATGCAGGAGGAAGGTCATCTGATCGGAAACCATACGTATCATCACGTCCGGATCTCCGGAATCAGCGAGACGGAGGCGGTGGAGGAGATTGAGAGCACCAGCAATGCGATTTACGAACTGACCGGTGTGTATACTTCGTTTGTCCGTCCGCCGTTTGGAGAGTGGAAGAAGGGCCTGGAGTTTCATGTGACGATGATTCCGGTGCTCTGGACCATCGACTCCAGGGACTGGGTGTTCCAGGATGTGGGGCAGATACTGGACACGGTTCTTCCGAAGGTGGAGGATGGGAGCATTATTCTGATGCATGATGAGTTTGCAGAATCCGTGGAGGCGGCGCTGCGGATCGTAGATACGCTGCAGCAGGAAGGGTACCGCTTTGTGACCGCCGACGATTTGCTTTTGGAATAAAAGTGTGATAAAGTGGAACATACAGCAATCGAAAAAGAACTGTAACTACAGTTCGGCTGCAGCAGGAGAACCATTGGAGGAGGAATCTCGGGAAATCCGGCGGTCTGGATGTGCCTGAGAAATCGGAGAGATGAATTTATTTGACTATATGAAAGAAACGACGATGGAAAAAGAATCTCCTCTGGCGTCGCGGATGCGTCCGAGGACGCTGGAAGAGGTGGTGGGACAGGAGCATATCATCGGGAAAGGCTGCCTTCTGTATCGGGCCATCAAGGCGGATAAGCTGAGCTCGATTATTTTTTACGGCCCTCCGGGAACCGGAAAGACGACGCTTGCCAGAGTGATTGCCAACACCACCAGCGCAGAGTTCCGCCAGCTGAATGCGACCACCGCGGGCAAGAAGGATATGGAGGAGGCGGTGAAACAGGCACAGGATCAGATGGGAATGTACGGGAGAAAGACGATTCTGTTCATCGATGAGATTCACCGTTTCAATAAGGGACAGCAGGATTATCTGCTTCCGTTTGTGGAAGACGGAACGGTAATCCTGATCGGAGCCACGACAGAAAATCCGTATTTTGAGGTAAACGGAGCTCTGCTCTCCCGGTCGGTGATTTTTGAACTGAAGCCTCTGGACAAAGAGGATATTGCGACACTCCTGATCCGTGCGGTATCAGACAGAGAACGGGGGCTTGGGGCTTACGATGTGGTTCTGGAGGATGATGCGCGGGAATTCCTGGCGGATATTGCCGGCGGCGATGCGCGGGCGGCGCTGAACGCTGTGGAGCTGGGCGTTCTGTCCACCGAGAGAAGTGCGGACGGGAAAATCCATATTGATCTGGAAACGGCCTCCGAGTGTATCCAGAAGCGGGCCGTGCGCTATGACAAAGGCGGCGATCAGCATTACGATACGATCTCCGCATTTATTAAGAGCATGCGGGGATCCGATCCGGATGCGGCAGTTTTCTATCTGGCAAAAATGCTGTATGCCGGGGAGGATATCAAATTTATCGCGAGAAGAATTATGATCTGTGCGGCGGAGGATGTGGGTCTCGCCGACCCGCAGGCGCTGAACGTGGCGGTTTCCGCTTCTCTGGCGGTGGAACGGCTCGGACTTCCGGAAGCGAGGATTGTACTCTCGGAGGCTGCCATGTATGTGGCCTGCGCGCCGAAGAGCAATTCGGCGATCCGGGCGATCGACGAGGCGTCCCGGTGTGTGGAGGAAGTAAAGACGACGGTCCCTGTACATCTGCAGGATGCTCATTATAAGGGAGCGGCGAAGCTGGGACATGGCAAAGGATATCTGTATGCACACGATTACCCGATGCATTATGTGAAACAGCAGTATCTTCCGGATGAGGTGGCGGACCGGAAATTTTATCATCCCTCGGAAAACGGATACGAGCAGAAAATCAGAGCGTATTTTGACAAAATGGAAAGCGCTTCGGAATATTGACAAAGAATTTCTCCGGTGATAAAATGAAAATAGTTAGAAAAAACTAACTCAGAATTTATCTGAAACAGGTTATCAAGGGAGGGATCAGGCATGGGGACAGCGATTGTATTACTGATACTGGTGGTGGTCGTTATCTTCAGCATTCGCGGATATCTGAAGAAAACACGGTATGGCTGCTGCGGATCCGGAGGCGGCGAGCAGAGGGTAAAGCCCGATGACAGAAATCCGGCGCATTTTCCTTATGAATATGAAGTCGGTGTGGACGGAATGAAATGCCAGAACTGTGCGATTCGTGTGGAAAATGCGTTTCACGAGCGGGACGGCTTTCTTGCGAAAGTCAATCTGAAAGAGAACTGTGCGGTGATTCACGCGAAGGCGCCGGTATCGGAGGAAGAGCTCCGCAGAATCATACAGAAGAGCGGATATTCCGTGCGCTCAGTGGTAACGCGGAAGGCCGGATGAAAGAAACATTCCGCCGTAGAATAAGAGTAACAGTTCAGCCAGTTGAACTGTTACGAATAAGAGACAGCCGCAGCTGATCAGAGCAGACGGCAGCAGACGTTCAGGTTCCTGAGAGGATCCGGAAATTTCAGCAGAAAGTTTTCCGATCTTCTCAGGAATCTGAACGTTTTTTGTATCACAGGGAACACGGTTCCCTGTGATACAAAAGCGCTCCGCAGGATGCGCACTCGCGTGGAGCAGAAATCTGTCGCTAAAGCGACCGCGCTCGGCGCGGGAGTTCCGCAAGCGAAACTCTTTACTCTGTCACAGGAAACTGCGTTCTCTGACCATGCTTTGCAGTGGATAGAACGAGGGCAGCAGGACGAAAAGAAATCAAAAAAAGAAAAAATTTTCACTGAAAAAAATATTGAAAAAAATTTTCACAAGTGATATAGTATCATCGAAGCAAGAGAGAAATCGAACGGGCGGGCAAAGCCCGGAGCGGAAGGCTCAGAAAGGGAGAGAACAGAATGGAGCAGAATCATTTCGTACAGTGCATAGAAGAAACATACCATTCGCTGACGAAGGCGGAGAAAAAAGTGGCGGACTTTGTCCTGCGAAATCCCAGACCTGTCCTGTTCATGTCGATCACAGATCTTGCGGATGCGTGTCAGGTGGGGGAAACCAGCGTATACAGATTCTGCCGGAGTATGAACATGCAGGGATATCAGGAGTTTAAGATGCAGCTCTCTCTGGGAATGACGGAAACGCCGGAAAAGGAGAACCCGCCGGAAAGCAATCAAATGCTGGGAGACACACTGAAGGAAACCGCAGAGAAAATCATGCAGTCCCATCTGAGCGCGCTTCGTGAGACATACTGTCTGCTGAGGCAGGAAGATCTGGAGGTGTTTCTGGAACGGATTGAGAAGGCAAAGAGAGTGTTCTTTTTCGGCATTGGAGATAGCCTTCTGATTGCCCAGGAGGCCTGCCACAAGTTTGCCAGTATTACGGGAAAAGCATATTGTATCACAGATCCTCACATGCAGGCGATCGCGGCGTCTTCCATGACGCAGGAGGATTTTGCCGTTATGATTTCTTATTCGGGGGCCACCAAAGACAATATCTGTACGGCAAAGACGGCAAAGCAGGAGGGCGCGTCTGTCGGGTGCATTACCCGTTTTAAGAAATCTCCGCTGACCGCTTACAGCGATGTGACGCTGCTCTGCGGCGCTGCGGAGGGGCCGATGGACGGAGGGTCTGTCTCGGCAAAGGTCAGTCAGCTTTATCTGATTGATCTGCTGTATCAGGAGTATTACACGAGACATTATGAGGAATGCCGGAACATAAGAGAGAAGGCTTCCCGCGCGGTTGTTGAAAAAATATTTTAATGAGGAGAAGGGCTATGAGGATAATCAGGACAAGAGATTATGAAGATATGAGCAGAAAGGCAGCGAATCTTATTTCTGCGGTTATGACGATGAAACCGGACTGCGTTCTGGGGCTGGCGACAGGATCATCGCCGGTGGGAACCTACCGCAATCTGATTCGCCGCTATGAAAATGGTGATCTGGATTTTTCACAGGTTACAACGGTGAATCTCGATGAATATAAGGGACTGGACGGAGAAAATCCACAGAGTTACCGCTATTTTATGAGGGAAAACCTGTTTTCTCACGTAAATATCGATCCGGCCCGCACCTTTCTTCCGGACGGAACAGAGGAAGACAGCGAAAAGGCCTGCGGCGCTTACGATGAGATCCTGCGCAGAACAGGTCCGGCGGATCTGCAGCTTCTGGGAATCGGACACGACGGCCATATCGGTTTTAACGAACCGGCGGATACGTTTGCAAAAATGACCCACTGTGTGGATCTGGCCGAGATGACCATTGAGGCCAACGCCCGTTTCTTTTCCAGCCGGGAGGAAGTCCCCACGCAGGCGTATACGATGGGAATTCAGACGATCATGTCTGCGGCGAAAGTTCTGATGATTGTCAGCGGCGCAGACAAGGCGGAGATTATCCGGAAGGCATTTTTCGGTCCGGTGACGCCGCAGGTACCCGCATCGATTCTGCAGTTCCATCCGGATTTTGTGCTGATCGCGGATGAGGCTGCGCTGTCGGAGATCGGAAAAATATCTGTTGGTGTGTAAAGGGAGTTTTCTCTTATGTGAAAAAGAGTATCCTGTAACGCGCAGGCATTTCAGAACGGGCCTGCATGCTACAGGATACTCTTTTTCGACGGGTGGAAGCGGCAGGATCGACAGAATCCGGTGCGCCTATTCCGCCAGAGTTTTCATCAGAAAAGAGTATACAGCCTGACTTTTCGATTTCCAGTTGTTGCAGATCGCGTTGGCGGCCTTCTCGGAGGGTACGGTGAGCGTCAGGTCAATCAGGCTGCTGTTCTGTTCACGAACCTGACAGCGCACCTCATACTCCTGCCGGGTGTTTTTGTAATAATCAGCGATTGTGGACACTTCATTCCGCAGTTCGTAGGAATGCTCCTTCAGATACTGATCGATGTCGTCCCGGATTTCACTGGATATTTCCTTTCCGAAAAATTCCAGCGTGTGACGTCCCTCCTCGGTCATCTGATAGTAGGAGGTATTCCGGATCGTCTCGACTTCCACCAGATGGGTATCCAGCATTTCAGAGATCGCCTGCTGAAGGTGGAAATAGTTGGTATATCCACGGTCGAGAATGAAATCTGAGATCTGTGCGTTTGTGAGCGGAAAATTCACTTTCTGGAGCATATAGAGAATGATCAGTTTGTATAAAGTAAATGTAGATTCAATCAAATGTTTCACCTTTCCTTTCTGTCAGAACACATCTGGTTACAGTTCAGCCATGTCTGGAAGTCTGTCAAATCTGCGCAGTTCCTGCGATGGCTGCATGAGAGCGCCGGAAACATGGGCGTCCGGAACAAATCCCAGTTCTTTTCCCTGCCAGATCTGTTCTTCCTTCAGTCTGCGGTGCAGATCATTGAGGACAGAGCGCTTGGCCTGACTCCACAGAGGAGCGATCAGCAGATCTTTCGGTCCGTCTCCGGTAAGACGGTGGATGACAAGGTTCGGGCGCAGCTGTGCAAGACAGCGCATCACCAGTGTAAGATAGGCGTCCCGGTCCAGCACCTGAAAGCTTCCTTTCCGGTATTCTGCCGCGAGATCCGTATGCTTCAGAACGTGAAGAAGCTGAAGCTTGATTCCGCTGACGGGCATGCGGTTCAGATAGCGCATGGTATCCAGCACCATTTCCTCCGATTCAAAAGGAAGTCCGAGAATCGTGTGGACAATGACCGGAATCCCCCGCCGGTGCAGTTCCTCCAGAGCCGTCTCAAAACAGGAAAGAGGGTATCCGCGCCGGATATAAGCGGCGGTGGATGCATGGATCGTCTGAAGCCCCAGTTCGACCCAGACCGGTTTCTGGCGATTCAGCCGTTCCAGAAGTTCCAGCACATCGGCGCCCAGACAGTCCGGCCGCGTCGCAACAGACAGAATGACAACCTCCGGATCCGACAGTGCCTCCGAAAACAACGATTCCAGCATATCCACAGGAGCATAGGTATTCGTATAAGCCTGGAAATATGCGATGTATTTTCGAACCGGACGCTTTCCCTGCAGCATAGCTTTCTGCGTCTGCATTTGTTCCGTAATCGAAAGCCGCCGGTCGCCGGCAAAATCTCCGGAACCACCCTCGCTGCAGAAAATACAGCCGCGGGTTCCGCAGGTTCCATCCCGGTTCGGGCAGGTCATCCCGCCGTCCAGAGAAAGTTTATATACTTTCTCTCCAAATTCTTTTTTCAAGTACGCGTCCAGGGAATAATACGGTTTCCCCAGCCATTCCGAAGGCAGATGCATAAACAGTTCCTTTCAAAGAAAATCTTTCGCCTGCCCCACCCGTTCGGGAGCGGTTCAGTCCTCTTCAGTATAAATCATCCGGTGTTTTTTTACAAGCAGGGATAATTCTGCGAAATCTGGAAAAGCTATAGCAATCCGGGAAACTATTTTTTTCGAGAATGCCGTTGGAAAAGCGAAGGCGCAGCGGGCTGCGCCGGGTATTTCTGATATGCGCGGACAAGCATATGTCAGAAAAGAAAAACAGGATGCGGCAAGTACATCAGGAAAGAGGAGAAAGATGAAAAATCACAATTCAGAGAACCCGAAAACCACAGAAAAAACCGGAAACAGACAATCCGCAGAAGACCCCTATAACATTGGAGAAGATACCGGATTCGCCTGCTCCGCCCAGGACTGCACCGGCCTGATCCCCTCCCTGCCGGAATCCGAAGCACAGATCGAAATGTACCAGGACCTGTTCCCCTACATGGCCAAAACGGAAACACCCGGCAAAAAAGCAACGTAACAGTTCAGCCAGCTGAACGGTTACGGCATCCGGCCATTGAAAATCGCTTCGCGATGGGCCGGATGCCCGCAGGCTCTGCGTTTTCATACGGTCTGTGCAGTGAATGCACAGACCTGGCTGAACTGTAACGAAGCAACAGAGGGAAAACAGAAAAAAGATTAAAATTTAAAAGAAACTAAAAGAACTCACGGACGATCACCCTCCCGCCCTCCATCCCCAGAAAACCGGCAGCTACAGGCCGTGCAGCCCGGATGGGATATGGAAATGCAGTGCTTGCGACTACAGACGGACAGGCCAGGGGAAGGCGTCCGCCGGGCACAGAGCGAAGAACACAAAACGCCGGTGAAAACCGGAATCCCGCTCTGATGCACGGCGAACACCTTCCCCTGGCTTGTCCGGATGTCGGAGTGAGCACGCATTCCATATCCCGACCGGGCTGCACGGCCTGTGACTGCCGGTTTTCGTCCCCCCACCCTTGACAGTTCCGCCCGAGATATACTAAAATGTACCAGAAACATATCACACCACCCAAAGAAAAGCCGCCGCCCGGCAAAATCACCGGCCGTCAGCTTTTTCTGCGTGTGCAAAAAACGGAAATCATAAGGAGAGAAAATCTGTGGCTGATTACACGAAAGAAATAGAAAAACGCCGGACCTTTGCGATCATCTCGCACCCCGACGCCGGAAAAACGACGCTGACCGAAAAGTTTCTTCTGTATGGAGGTGCGATCAATCTGGCCGGCTCTGTAAAGGGAAAGGCGACGGCCCGCCATGCAGTATCCGACTGGATGGAGATCGAGAAAGAAAGAGGAATTTCCGTGACGTCCTCCGTTCTCCAGTTTAATTACGACGGGTACTGTATCAATATTCTGGACACCCCGGGACATCAGGACTTCTCAGAGGACACCTACCGGACCCTGATGGCGGCGGACTCCGCCGTGATGGTGATCGACGGCTCCAAAGGTGTGGAGGCGCAGACGAGAAAGCTGTTCAAGGTCTGCGTGATGCGCCATATCCCGATTTTTACCTTTATCAACAAGATGGACCGCGACGCCAACGATACGTTTGACCTTCTGGATGAGATCGAAAAGGAACTGGGCATTGCCACCTGTCCGATCAACTGGCCCATCGGCTCCGGAAAGAAATTCCGCGGAGTATACGACCGGAACACGAATAAGGTTCTGACCTTTTCAGATACTATGAAGGGAACAAAAGAAGGAATCGAGGAGGAGATCGACCTGGAAGACCCGCATCTTCTGGATGTTGTGGACGAGGATCAGAAAGAGCAGCTGCTGGAGGAGATCGAGCTTCTGGACGGAGCCAGCGCTGAGTTCGACCAGGAACTGGTCAGCAAAGGAGAACTGTCGCCGGTATTTTTCGGTTCAGCGCTGACCAATTTCGGTGTGGAAACCTTTCTTCGCCATTTCCTCACGATGACCACTTCACCGCTCCCGAGAAAGGCAGACTGCGGAATCATCGATCCCATGAAGGAAGACTTCTCCGCATTCGTCTTTAAGATCCAGGCAAATATGAATAAAGCGCACAGAGACCGTATTGCGTTTATGCGTATCTGCTCCGGAAGATTTGATGCAGGTATGGAAGTCTACCATGTGCAGGGAAACAAGAAAATGCGTCTTTCCCAGCCGCAGCAGATGATGGCCAGCGACCGCCATGTGGTGGATGAAGCGTTTGCCGGAGATATTATCGGAGTATTCGACCCGGGAATCTTTTCCATCGGAGATACGGTCTGTACGCCGGGCAAAAAGTTTGCCTATGAGGGAATTCCCACTTTCGCGCCGGAGCACTTTGCGAGAGTGCGTCTGCTGGATTCCATGAAGAGAAAACAGTTTGTCAAGGGAATCAATCAGATCGCCCAGGAAGGCGCGATTCAGATTTTCCAGGAATACAAGGGCGGTATGGAAGAGATCATCGTCGGCGTCGTGGGAGTTCTGCAGTTCGACGTACTGAAATACCGTCTGGAAAACGAGTACAATGTGGACATCCGTCTGGAAAATCTTCCCTATGAACATATCCGGTGGATCGCAAACAAAGAGGAAGTGGATGTGGACCGGATCGCCGGAACCTCTGACATGAAGAAGGTTATGGATCTGAAAGGAAATCCGCTGCTGCTGTTTGTGAATCCGTGGAGTGTCGGCATGGTGGAAGAGCGGAATCCGGATGTGAAGCTGGAGGAATTCAGCAGAAATTAAGTCTGTAAGTCAAAAGTCAGGCGGAAATGAATGAAAAGGGAAGCACAGATGAACATTTTTGATATACTTGGACCTGTGATGGTAGGCCCTTCCAGCTCTCACACAGCCGGCGCCGTGCGGATCGGTCTTGTGACGAGGAGACTGCTGGGAGAAAAGGTAAAAACGGCCCGGATCGGGATGTACGGTTCTTTTGCGGCGACCGGAAAGGGCCACGGAACCGACCGCGCTCTGGTGGCGGGGCTGCTCGGCATGGAGCCGGACGATATCCGGATTCCTGACAGCTTCGCCCAGGCGGAGCGGGAAAAGATGAAATTCCAGATCGGTGAGATCAGCCTTTCCGGCGCCCATCCGAACACCGCGGTGCTGAAGGTGGAAGGGGTTTCCGGAAGAAAACTGGAAGTGCAGGCGAGCTCTCTTGGCGGCGGAAGGATCATGATCAACCGGCTGGATGGGATTGAAGTAAACTGTACCTGTGAGATGCCGACGCTGATTGTCCATAACATTGATCAGCCGGGGCATGTGGCGAAAGTCACCTCCATGCTGTTTGAGAGCAATATCAATATTGCGAATATGTCTCTGTACCGTGACCGGAGGGGCGGAATTGCCGTCATGGTGATCGAGGCGGACAAGGAAATTCCGGAACAGATGCTGGAATGGCTGAAACAGCAGGAGGGAATCAAGAAAGTAACTTATATCAACGCAGCAAAAGGAGAAGAAAAAAATGGCCTATAAATCACTGGAGGAAATAGAGAACCGCTGCCGGGAAGAACAGATTTCCTTTCAGGAGGCAGTGCTGCTGGACGACCTGAACGAGAGAGGTGTGGGCCGGGAGGAATCTCTTGCCGCAATGGGAGATCTCTGGAAAGCAATGAAGGAAGCGGCTGCCGGATATGATCCGTCGCTTCGTTCCCGCAGCGGGCTGGTGGGAGGCGCTGGAAACAGGATGCGGAGTTATCTGGAGCATGAGAAGCCTCTGAGCGGCGAATTTACGGGAAAAGTGATCGCCTCCGCGCTGGAGATGGGAGAATCCAACGCCTGCATGAAGAGAATCGTCGCAGCGCCGACGGCAGGAGCCTGCGGCGTGCTTCCGGCAGTGCTGGTCAACTACCAGAAGGAATACAGTGTTTCGGACAGGGAAATTGTGGATGCTCTCTACGTGGCGGCAGGCATTGGTCAGGTGATTGCAAGCCGCGCCTTTATCGCCGGGGCTCTGGGCGGCTGTCAGGCAGAGATCGGGTCTGCCAGCGCGATGGCCGCAGGCGCTCTGGTATCCCTCCGCGGCGGCGGGGAAAGACAGATCTCCCATGCGGCCGCTATGGCGCTGAAAAATCTGCTCGGTCTTGTCTGCGATCCGGTGGGCGGACTGGTGGAAGTCCCATGTGTGAAACGGAATGTGATCGGAGCCGTGAACGCTCTGTCAGCCGCTGATATGTCCCTGGCAGGGATCGAGAGCCGGATCTCTCCGGATCAGGTGATCGACGCGATGCGCGAGGTCGGGGAACAGATGCATCCGTCTCTGAAGGAGACCGGAGAAGGCGGTCTGGCGGCGACTCCGGATGCAAAAAACGCTTTTATTTTTGTGGAAGGTTTGGTATAATAATAGAAAGTTTAGCCGAAGGAGGTTTCGAAATGGCAGATACAAAGAACCAAAAGAGAGACGCTTATACGATCTATGATGATGAGGGAATCGGAACCGTTCAGATTGCCGACGAAGTAGTAGCGATTATCGCCGGCCTTGCCGCTACAGAAGTGGAAGGCGTAGCCTCCATGGCGGGAAATATTACCAACGAGCTGGTGGGCAAGCTGGGAATGAAAAATCTTTCCAAAGGCGTGAAGGTTGATGTGCTGGAAGGTGTTGTCTGCGTGGATCTTGCCCTGAATATCAAATACGGGTATGGAATTCCGGAAACCAGCCAGACGGTGCAGGAAAAAGTAAAAGCTGCGATCGAGAACATGACAGGACTGGAAGTGTCGGATGTAAATGTTGCAATCGCAGGTGTGGATATGGAGCAGACGAAATAAGAGAAGCTGAAACCGCGGGGGATGGTTGAGAAATTTGGCTGACCTTTCGCGGTTTTCTTTTATATAACAGGGAACTTTGCTCCATGTTATATAAATAAACAGAAAGGGAAACAAATGAAAATTATTGAACCGTATTTTGAGATCATGGACGAAGTGGACGGCAGAAAAATGCTGCAGAAAATTGAAAAGATCGGAAGAGTCTGCTATAAGAGCGAGGAGCTGATCACAGAGGATTCCGCAGAAACGTTTGTGAGGAATATACTGAAGCGGGGCCATGAGTCGGTGATTGAACACGAGAAGATCTCTGTCAAAATGGTGTGCGACAGAGGGGTTACCCACGAGATTGTTCGCCATCGTGTGGCCAGTTACAGTCAGGAGAGCACACGGTACTGCAATTACCAGAAGGACAAGTTCGGCAATGAGCTGACGTTTATCAAGCCGGTATTCTGGAGTGAGGATTCAGAAGAATATGCAGTCTGGAAACATATGATGCAGCAGTGCGAGGAGCAGTATATGCACCTGATCCGGCTGGGAGCTTCTCCCCAGGAGGCGAGAAGTATTCTGCCGAACAGTCTGAAGACGGAGATTGTCGTCACGATGAATCTGCGGGAGTGGAGACATTTCTTCCGGCTGCGGACGGCAGGCGCCGCTCATCCGCAGATGCGGGAGATCGCGTGTATGGTGCTGGAAGAATTCCGCAGACAGATTCCCGTCGTTTTTGAAGAATTATAAAGACTGCTGAAATCAGAGAAACAGGGAGAGGATGATAGGAAGAATGAACAGAAGTCAACTGAGAGAAAATGTTTTTAAGCTGCTTTATCTTTCCGGGTTTAACAGTGAGGATGAGATGGAGAGTCAGATATCTCTGTATTTTGAGGGACAGGATACTGTTCCCGGAGCGAAAGATCAGGCATATATCGAAGGAAAATACCTGAAGGTGAAGGAGCATGTGGAGGAAATCGACCGGATGCTCAACCAGACTTCTGAGGGATGGAAAACCAGCCGTATGGGAAAGGTGGACCTGGCGATTCTGCGGCTGGCGGTTTATGAGATGCTTTTTGACGAGGACGTGCCGGTGGGCGTGGCGATCAATGAAGCCGTGGAGCTGGCAAAACGGTTCGGCACGGATGATTCGTCTTCGTTTGTAAACGGAATTCTTGGAAAACTGGCGAAAAAAGCCGATGCGTAGTTCCAGTCAGAGCGTTTATTCCGTAAGCCAGGTCAACAGTTATATCAAGAATATGTTTACTCAGGATTTTATGCTGAGCAGAATCTATGTCCGGGGTGAGGTGAGCAACTGTAAGTACCACACCTCCGGTCATCTTTACTTTTCTCTGAAGGATGCTTCCGGTACGATCGCCTGTGTGATGTTTGCGGGACAGCGCAGGGGTCTGGCTTTTCGGATGAAGGATGGTGACAAAGTCATTGTCGGGGGCAGTGTCAATGTCTACGAACGGGACGGTAAATACCAGCTTTACGCAAAGGAAATCAGCCTGGAAGGGGCGGGCCTTCTCTATGAACGTTTTCTGGCTCTGAAAAAGGAGCTGGAGGAGATGGGAATGTTCGCTCCGGAATACAAGCAGCCGGTTCCGTTTTATGTGAAACGGCTGGGTGTTGTCACTGCGCCCACCGGCGCGGTGATCCAGGACATCCGGAATGTGGCGTACCGCAGGAACCCTTATGTGCAGATCGTTCTTTATCCGGCGCTGGTGCAGGGAGAGGGAGCGGTGCAGAGCATTGTCCGGGGCATTGAGACGCTGGATCGGCTGCATCTTGATGTGCTGATTGTCGGAAGAGGCGGCGGTTCCATTGAGGATCTCTGGGCCTTTAATGAGGAAGCGGTCGCGCGGGCGATTTTTAACTGCGAGACTCCGGTAATCTCAGCGGTGGGACATGAGACGGATACGACGATCGCCGATTATGTCGCGGATCTGCGTGCGCCGACGCCCTCCGCCGCTGCAGAGCTGGCGGTGACGGACATCCGGGCGATTCTGGAACGGATGGGTCAGTATCGCCGGAGAATGAACTATTCGATGCAGACGCAGGTGCAGCAGGCAAGAGCCAGACTGCAGAGCTTTCAGGCCCGCTGGAATTATCTGAATCCGGTGCAGAAGCTTGAGAAGCAGAAAGAGCGGATGGCGGAAGCGGAGCGCAGGCTGCAGGAAACTATGGAGGTGGTGCTGAAGGGCAAACGCCATATTCTGGAACTGTATATCCGGCAGATGCAGGGGCTTTCCCCGCTGGATAAGCTGAATCAGGGCTTTTCCTATGTGGAAAATTATGACCACCGGCCGGTAACACAGATTGCTCAGGTACGGGAAGGCGAACTCCTGAACATTCAGGTGACAGATGGAACCATCGAGGCGGAAGTAAAAAGGACGTATCCGGTTCCGTTCCGGGGGACAGAATCCCTGTGAATGGACGGCGGACAGACGGAGAAAAGGCGGAAGAGAGGGCAGAGACAGGCATGAAGACAGAGAAAAGCAGAACAATGGCTTTGAATGAGGAAAGCAATCAGAACGTTGCTGCGGATGCGGAGGAAACCGGTGAGGCTTCCGGGGAGCGTACGCTGGAAGAAAATTTTGCGCTTCTGGATCAGAAAATCGCGCAGCTTGAGAACAGTGAAATCAGCCTGGAAGATTCGTTCCGGGTCTACAAGGAAGGGATGGAGCTTCTCAGGGAGTGCAGTGCCAAAATTGACACGGTAGAGAAAAAGATGCTCCAGATAAATCAGGATGGAACAATTACAGAATTTGGAATTTAACAAGAGCCTGAGAGAAAAAACGAAACAGGCCAACGATGTGGTGATGAAATTTCTGCCGGAGGAGGAAGGCTTTCCAAAGCTTCTCCTGGAGGCGATGAATTACAGTATGCGTTCCGGCGGCAAGCGGCTGCGTCCGCTGCTGATGCAGGAGACATACCGCGTATTCGGGGGAACGGATCAGGCAGTGGAACCGTTTATGGCGGCGATTGAGATGGTTCATACCCATTCGCTGATTCATGACGATCTTCCGGCCATCGACAACGACGACTACCGCAGAGGAAAGAAGACGAATCATGCGGTTTACGGTGAGGCCCTGGGGGTTCTGAGCGGTGATGCGCTTCTGAATTATGCCTATGAGACGGCGCTGAAAGCCTTTGACTGCGAAAACAGTCCCGAGAGGGTGGCGGCGGCGCTGAAAATACTCGCCCGGAAGACCGGCGCATACGGAATGCTGGGAGGGCAGAGCGTAGATGTGATGAATGAAAAGCATCACCGGGCGGAAATCGACAGGACGATGCTGGACTATATCTATGAAAACAAGACCTCCGCGCTGATTGAGGCGTCAATGATGATAGGAGCGGTTCTGGCAGGCGCCGAAGAACGACAGGTGGAGATCGTGGAACTTGCGGCAAAGAAAACCGGTCTCGCATTCCAGATTCAGGACGATATTCTGGATGCGACGGGCACGACGGAAGAGCTGGGAAAACCGGCCGGAAGCGACGCGAAGAATGAGAAAACCACCTATGTGACGCTGTTCGGCGTGGAAGGCGCAGGACGGGAAGTGGAGGCTTATACCAGAGAAGCGCGGGAACTGGTGGCACAGATTCCGGGAGAGCACACGTTCCTTGATCAGCTTCTGCTCTGGCTGGCTTCCAGAAGAAAATAAGGGGTAACCGTTCTTCGTGTGGAATGGTTACGGTAAGGGAACTGATTTTATGTTAGAAAAAATAAAAAAACCCAACGATATCAAAAAAATACCTGCAGAACAGCTTCCGGAGCTTGCAGGTGAGATCCGGGAGTTTCTGATTCAGACGATGAGCAGAACGGGAGGCCATCTGGCTTCCAACCTGGGCGTTGTGGAGCTGACCATCGCGCTGCACCGTGTGTTTGATCTGCCTGAAGACAAGATGATCTGGGATGTGGGACATCAGTCATATACCCATAAGATCCTCACCGGAAGGAAGGACGCCTTTGACAGCCTTCGCCAGGAAGGGGGACTGAGCGGTTTCCCCAAACGGTCGGAGAGCGACTGCGACGTCTTTGACACGGGACACAGTTCGACGTCCATCTCAGCAGGCGTCGGGTATGTGAAAGCCCGGGAACTGAAGAAAGAAAATTATTCCGTGATCTCCATCATCGGGGACGGAGCCCTGACCGGAGGCATGGCCTATGAGGCTCTGAACAATGCGGCGGAGCTGAAAACCAACTTTATCATTGTGCTCAACGACAATGAAATGTCCATCTCAAAGAATGTGGGAGGAATTTCCACCTACCTCAGCGGAATCCGCACGGCAGCGTCCTACACAGAGCTGAAGATGGGCGTGACCCGGGCGCTGGAGAGAATTCCGAAAATCGGTCAGGGAATGGTTGACGCTGTGCGGAAGACAAAGAGCAGTATCAAGCAGATCATCATTCCCGGGATGTTTTTTGAGGACATGGGAATCACCTATCTGGGACCGGTGGACGGACACGATATCCCGCAGATGATCCGGACTTTCCAGGAGGCCAGGAGATTTGAGGGTCCGATTCTGGTCCATGTGCTGACGGTGAAGGGTCAGGGCTATGAGCCGGCGCTTCGTCATCCGGCCAGATTTCACGGCGCGGGGCCTTTTGAGATTGAGACCGGCCTTCCGGCGACAAAAAGCAATGCGACGTACACGGATATTTTTTCCACCGTCATGCGAAAGATGGGGGACCGGGAGCCGGATGTGGTTGCCGTGACTGCCGCGATGCCTACGGGCGTCGGACTGAAGCGGTTTTCCAACATGTTCCCTGGGCGGTGTTACGACGTGGGAATCGCAGAGGAGCATGCGGTGACGTTTGCGGCGGGACTGGCGCTTGGCGGTCTGATTCCGGTGGTGGCGATTTACTCGTCGTTCCTTCAGAGAGCCTATGATCAGATGCTCCATGACGTCTGCATGCAGGAACTGCATGTGGTTTTTGCCATTGACCGTGCCGGTCTGGTGGGATCGGACGGGGAGACACATCATGGAATCTTTGACCTCTCTTATCTGAATTCCATGCCGAATATGACGGTGATGGCGCCGAAAAATCTCTGGGAGCTTTCGGATATGATGAAATTTGCGGTGCATTTTAGCGGGCCGATCGCCCTGAGATATCCCCGCGGGGAAGCCTACACCGGACTGGAAGACCACAGGGAACCGATTCGGTACGGCAAAGCGGAGGTACTGGAGGAGGGAAAAGAAATTGCGCTTCTCGCAGTGGGCAATATGGTAAAAATTGCGGTTCGCGTCAGGGAACTGCTGAAGGAACAGGGATATGATGTGACCCTGGTCAATATGCGTTTTGTCAAACCGTTTGACACAGCTCTGGTGCAGGAACTGTCCCGGAGCCATTCGCTTCTGGTGACCATGGAGGAGAATATCAGAAACGGAGGATTCGGCGAGCAGGTGGCGTCCTTTGTGATGGAGGAAGAGCTTCCGGCGCGGGTGCAGATCGTCGCCCTGCCGAACCGTTTTGTCCATCAGGGCAGCGTGGCGTCTCAGATGAAGGAGACGGGAATCGACGCGGACAGCGTGGCGGAAAAGGTTCTGAAAAAGTACCGCCGGAACGGAAGCGCGCCCGAAGAGGAAAACGGGAGGAAAGCAGAAGAGAGATTGGAGCAGAACAGATGAAAGAGCGTTTGGACGTATTGCTGGTACAAAGAGGAATGGCCCCGTCCAGAGAAAAGGCGAAGGCCATGATTATGGCCGGCGAGATTCTCGTGGACGGAGAGCGCGAGGACAAGGCCGGATCCATGTTTCCGGAGACGGTTACGATTACGCAGAAAGGTCGGCCCCTGCCCTATGTAAGCCGCGGCGGCCTGAAGCTGGAAAAGGCGATGACCCATTTCGGCCTGGAGCTGGATGGAAAAATATGTATGGATGTGGGCGCCTCCACAGGCGGGTTTACCGACTGTATGCTGCAGAACGGCGCGGCGAAGGTTTATGCAGTGGACGTGGGACACGGACAGCTGGACTGGAAACTGCGCAACGATGAAAGGGTTGTCTGTATGGAGCGAACCAACATCCGCTATGTGACGCCGGAAGACATACAGGAGCCGGTGCAGTTTGTGTCCATTGACGTCTCCTTTATTTCTCTGACAAAAGTGCTTCTCCCGGTGCGCGGGCTGATGGAGGAGAACGCGCAGATGACGGCGCTGATCAAACCACAGTTTGAGGCCGGAAGGGAAAAAGTCGGGAAAAAGGGCGTGGTTCGTGACCCTGCGGTTCATCTTGAGGTGATCTGGCAGGTGATCCGGTATGCCCAGAGCATTTCCTTCGGCGTGCGTCACCTGGAGTTTTCTCCGATCAAGGGCCCGGAGGGAAATATCGAATATCTGATTCATCTGGTCAGACTTCCCGATGGAGTTACGGAGGAGGATGTGCCGGTACAGCCGGAGGAGGTTGTCCGTCAGGCACACGATACATTGGATAAGCAGTGACAGTCAGCCGATCCGACGGTTGCATACAGACAGAGCATGGAGAGAGAGATGGAACGTTTTTATCTGATTGCCAATCAGACGAAGGACAGAAATTTTGCCGTTACCCGGAAAGTTGTAAAGTATCTGGAGGAACATGGAAAACAATGTTTTCTGTCCCCTCAGATCCGCTCCTGCCCGGAGGCGGAGGGAAGCTTTCCGGAGCACGGCAGAGAGAAGGAAGAAGGGTTCCACTATACGGACCCGTCGCAGATACCGGAAAATATCGACTGCGCGATTGTCCTCGGCGGGGACGGCACGCTGCTGCAGGCTGCCAGAGATGTGGTGGACCGGCAGATTCCTTTGCTCGGCATCAATCTGGGAACCCTGGGGTATCTGGCGGATATCGACAGCAGCTCCATTTTTCCGGCGCTGGATCATCTTCTGGCGGGAGAGTATGAGCTGCAGAGAAGGATGATGCTTACCGGGAGCATTTACCGGGGCAGCAGGAAAATCGCGGAGGATATCGCCCTGAACGATATCGTTCTCAGCAGACGGGGAGGCCTTCGGGTGGTTCAGTTCAACAACTATGTTAATGGGGAATTCCTGAATTCCTACCGGGCGGACGGAATTATCATCGCGACGCCTACCGGCTCCACCGGTTACAGCCTTTCTGCGGGCGGTCCGGTGGTGTCCCCGGAAGGGGCGATGCTGCTGATGACGCCTCTGGCGCCGCATACGCTGAATACGCGCAGCATTATTTTTCCGGAGCACGATGTGATCATTGTGGAACTGGGACCGGCCAGAGACGGCGGCGAGGAACAGGGCATGGCATTTTTTGACGGAGATACCGGAATCCAGATGGTGACCGGAGACAGAATTGAGATCAAAAAATCCAGAAAGGATACCTGGCTGGTAAAAGTCAGCAAAATCAGTTTTCTGGAAACCCTTCGAAGGAAAATGGCAAATAATATTTAGGCATCCGGCCCATCGTGAAGCGATTTTCAATGGGCGGATGCGTAACCGTTCCGCTTGCTGAACGGTTGCAGATTTTGACAGGGAGGAAATCAGATGAAAATCGCAAGACATGCGCAGATTTTAAAACTGATCAGTCAGTATGACATAGAGACACAGGAGGAACTGGCCCAGAAGCTGGAGGAAACCGGATTCGCGGTGACTCAGGCGACGGTATCGAGGGATATCCGTCAGCTGAAGCTGACAAAGGTTCCGAAGGAAAACGGAGGTTTCCGGTATGCGGTGCTGCAGAACACCGCGCCGGAGATGGGCGCGCGGTATGTCCGGGTGCTGAAAGACGCTTTTGTGTCGGGCGATGTGGCAAAAAACATTCTGGTGGTCAAGACGGTTTCGGGTATGGCGATGGCTGCGGCCAAAGTGCTGGATGAACTGAACTGGCCGGAGATTGTGGGCTGTATCGCCGGCGACGACGTGATTATGTGTGTGACCAGGGATGACGATTCGGCGCTTCTGATTCTGGAACGGCTGAAAAAAATTCTGGATAACTTTGAATCTGAGGAATAACCGGGCGTTCCGCCGACAGAACGGAATGCGTGAATGGCCGGATAAGAGAGGCGGTTTATGCTTTCAAGTTTACATGTAAAAAATCTTGCGCTGATCCAGGAGGCGGAGGTAGAGTTCGGTCCGGGACTGAACATCCTTACCGGCGAGACCGGCGCGGGAAAATCGATTCTGATCGGTTCCATCAACCTGGCGCTGGGGAAAAAGCTGTCCAGGGAGATGATCCGGGAGGGGGAAACCTCCGCGTTGGTGGAACTGGTTTTCGACACGGAGAATCCGAAGGTGGAGGAAGCCCTGAAGGCAATGGAGATTGAATCCATGAACGGACAGGTCCTGATCGTACGGAAAATCACAGGGGGACGCAGCATCAGCAAAATTAACGGCGAGACCTGCACGGCAGCGCAGGTGCGTCAGATTGCGTCGATCCTGCTGGATATTCACGGTCAGCATGAACACCAGTCCTTATTGTATCCGGACCGTCAGCTGGATATTCTGGATGCTTATGGAAAAGAAGAGCTGGAACCGGTTCTTGCCAGGGTGAAAGAAGCTTTCCGGAAATGGAAAGAGCTGCAGAACAGTCTGAAGGAATATGAACTGGACGAGGATGCCAGAATGCGGGAAATTTCGTTTCTGGAATTCGAGATCCGTGAAATTACGGACGCACAGCTGAAGGAAGGCGAGGATGAAGCGCTGGAACAATCTTACCGGAAGATGGTAAACAGCAGGAAAATTCTGGAAGCTCTGTCCGCGGTGCGGGCGCTGACCGGGGAAGGCGGACAGAGTGCGGGAGAGCAGGTGAGCCGTGCCGTCCGGGAGATGGCACAGATCGCAGGTCTGGACGGAACACTTCAGCAGATGCAGGATTCCCTGCTGACTGTCGACGACCTGCTCAGCGATTTCAACCGTGAGATTGCCGGCTATATGGATGAGTTTTCATTTTCCGAGGAAGAATATTTTGAGACGGAGAAACGGCTGGATGAAATCAACCGTTTAAAGACAAAATACGGAGATTCCATAGCCGCGATTTACCGTTACCGGGAAGAGAAGCAGGAAAGGCTGGAGAAAATGCAGAATTTTGAGGAGCAGAAGGCGAAGCTTCGGCGGGAGGAGGAGCAGGCGAGAGCAATCCTGGAGGAATGTTCGTCCGAGCTGTCCCTCCTCCGGCAGAAATATGCGGACCGTCTGTCCGCCGGCATCGAAGAAGGCCTGCGGGATCTGAATTTTCTTCATGTCGCATTTGAGATACGCTTCGGACGGGCGCTCCAGTACACGGAGCACGGATACGATACGGTGGAATTTCAGATTTCCACCAATCCGGGCGAACCGCTGCGGAACCTGGCGAAGGTGGTGTCGGGAGGCGAGCTTTCGCGGATTATGCTGGCGATCAAAACCATTCTGGCGGACCGGGATGAAACGGAAACACTGATTTTTGACGAGATCGACACGGGAATCAGCGGAAGGACCGCGCAGATGGTGTCGGAGAAAATGGCCCGGATCGGCCGGCGCCACCAGGTGCTGTGTATTACCCATCTGCCCCAGATCGCAGCGATGGCGGACCGTCATTTCGAAATCAGGAAAGATGTGGAAAATCAGGATACGGTTACCAGGATTCATGTCCTGGACGAGGAGAAATCCGTTCTCGAGCTTGCCCGGATGCTTGGCGGAGCGAAAATTACAGACTCTGTCATTGCCAATGCAAAAGAAATGAAAGAATTGGCACAGGTGCAAAAAAATACAAGACTGAAATAAAACAGAAGCCACATACTAAAAGAGGATGTACGAAGTGTTTTTCGTATGTTCTCTTTTTCTGTTTCCTGATTTATTGCGGGGAATGGAAAAAAACAAAGTAACAGTTCAGCGGGCTGAACTGTTACAGACAAAATACGTAAGAGAAAGGATGTGAGAACATGGAGCGCAGACGGAGAGAAGGACGGAATTCCGGCTGTGAGGACGGTCGGAGAGCAGGTCGTTTTCTTTCCTTCCTGACGGCGGTTCTGCTGCTGACAGGAATATTTCAGGCTGTGCCGGCGCGAGCGGCAGACCGGGAGCGTCCGACGGTTCAGGTGTGCGGCAATACGGTGGGAATTTATATGGAGACAGACGGTGTGATGGTCATCGACGTCAGCCAGATTCCCACCTCAGACGGTCTGTATGCGGATCCCGCGCGAAATATTGTCCGAGCAGGAGATTATATCTGTGCAGTGAACGGAACACCGCTGTCAGGGAAACGCCAGCTGACTGAACTGGTGGCAGCCTCCGGCGGTGAGGCCATTGAGCTTCTGATCCGAAGGGACGGGCAGGAGATTCCCGTTTCTGTGCAGCCGGCGCTGGCCTCCGACGGAATTTATAAAATTGGTGTGTGGGTTCGTGACAATATTCAGGGAATCGGGACATTAACTTATGTGGAGGAGGATGGAACCTTCGGTGCGCTGGGGCATGCGATCAGCGATGTGGATACCGGAGAGATCCTGAATCTGAAAGAAGGCGAGCTTTACCTGACGGAGATCCTGTCTGTGGTGAAGGGGCAGAAGGGAATTCCCGGAGAGCTTCAGGGAGTGATTCACTATGAACAGGGAAATCGTCTGGGAAGCATCACCGCAAACTCGGGATTGGGAATTCATGGAACCATCAACGCCAGTGCGATGGGAGAACTGAACCTGCAGCCGGCGGAGATCGCATGGAAAGAGGAAGTGACGGAAGGACCGGCACAGATTCTTACAAGCGTCGACGGAACTGTGTGCGCTTACGATGCGGAAATTACAAAAATTGATGACAACGCAGAGGATACCAATAAAAATTTCACGATTCGGGTGACAGACGACGGCCTTCTGGAAAAAACAGGAGGAATCGTGCAGGGAATGAGCGGATCTCCGATTCTTCAGAACGGCAGGATTGTCGGCGCGGTGACACATGTGTTTGTTGCTGACGCATCCTGTGGATATGGCATATTTATTGAAAATATGCTGGATCTGGAAAAAACGTAAATTTCCGCTGTCGGTCGATTGGGGTCGAAAAATATTCTGAATTGTCACACAAAAACGGGAGTTTTTCCGGCTGTTGTATTGAATAACGGTACAAATAAAATTATAATATTTTTGAGTTTGGAAATGCAGTCCTGAATGGAGGGCCCGCCATTTTTTAGGTCGCAGGAGTGGCTCATTGCCCGCGGGAGTAAATCTGACAGAATATATTTCAGCCTGGACGCGTACCGTCCGGAAGCATGCAATACGGTACGCGCAGGCGGAGCATTTTGGAGCGGAGGAGAGAAAGAAAATGAACAAGCTGAATATAGCAATTGCAGATGATAACGAACGGATGCTGGATCTGCTTGGAAACATCATTCATCAGGATAAAGAGCTGGAGCTGGTCGGGCAGGCGGAAAACGGCAAGGATGTATACGAAATTATAAAGACAAAAGAACCGGATGTGGTACTTCTTGATATTTTTATGCCCAAGATGGACGGGCTCACCGTGATGGAGAAAGTCAATGAAGATCAGTCTTTAAAGAAACGTCCGGCTTTCATCATTGTGTCCGCAGTCGGTCAGGAGCGGATTACAGAGGATGCGTTCAATCTGGGAGCATGTTACTATATTCTGAAACCTTTTGACAATGAAATTTTACTGGAGAAGATCAAGGATATCGGAAATCTGTCCGGCAGAAAACACACGATGCGCAGACCTGCACAGGGACAGACGATTCTTCCGAATCCGGAGCGGAACCTGGAGATGGATGTGACAAATATTATCCATGAAATCGGAGTTCCGGCACACATTAAGGGATATCAGTATCTGAGGGATGCGATTATCCTTTCTGTGGATGATGTGGAGATGCTGAATTCCATTACGAAAATCCTTTATCCCACCATCGCGAAAAAGCATCAGACCACACCCAGCCGTGTAGAGCGTGCCATCCGCCATGCAATTGAAGTGGCATGGAGCCGGGGAAAAATGGACACGATTGACGAGCTTTTCGGATATACGGTAAGCAACGGAAAAGGGAAACCGACAAACTCGGAATTTATTGCGTTAATCGCGGATAAAATCCGTTTGGAATACAAAAAATCATTTTAGTTTTCTCAACATTAGACTTTTCATTCTTTGGAAAATGTTCTATAATTATGCTAATAAATGATTTGGAGGGTTACACAGATGAAAAAGATTTTATTCGTTTCTTCGGAAGCTGTGCCATTTATCAAGACGGGCGGACTGGCAGATGTTGTGGGGTCGCTGCCGAAATATTTTCCAAAGGAAGAATACGATGTGCGCGTAGTGATACCGAAGTATACCGCGATTAAGCAGGAATTGAAAAATCAGATGCGCTATATCACCAATTTCTACATCGATCTGAACTGGCGGCAGCAGTATGTGGGAATTTTTGAGACAGAGTATGACGGCGTAAAATTTTATCTGATTGACAATGAAGAGCATTTCGGCGGCGCGACGCCTTATGCGGGGATGCCGTGGGATCTTGAAAAATTTGCATTTTTCTCAAAGGCGGTGCTGTCTATCCTCCCGACAGTTAATTTCCGGCCGGATCTGATCCACTGCCACGACTGGCAGACGGGACTGATTCCCGTATATCTCAAAGAGCGCTTCCAGGCTAACGAATTTTATCGTGGAATCAAAACTGTGTTCACGATACATAACCTGAAATTTCAGGGTATCTGGGACAAAAAGACGATACAGAATATCACAGGTCTGTCCGACTATTTCTTTACTCCGGATAAGCTTGAATTTAAAAAGGATGCCAATTATCTGAAAGGCGGTCTGGTATACTCCGACGCTATCACCACAGTGAGCAAAACCTATGCGGAGGAGATCAAGACTCCGTTCTACGGAGAAGGACTGGACGGGCTTCTCCGGGCGCGTTCCAACGATCTTCGCGGTATTGTAAACGGCCTGGACTACAACGAATATAATCCTGAAACGGACCCGCATATTTATAAAACATTTAACGCAAAAAACTTCAGAAAAGAGAAAGTAAAAAACAAGACCGGCCTTCAGCAGGATCTGGGGCTGGAAGTGAACCCGAAGATGATGATGATCGGTATCGTATCCCGTCTGACTGATCAGAAAGGATTCGATCTGATCGCTTATATGATGGAAGAAATGTGTCAGGATGCGGTGCAGTTTGTGATCCTGGGAACCGGAGAGGCGCAGTACGAGAATATGTTCCGCCATTTTGCATGGAAATATGACAAGAAAGTGTCTGCGAACATTTACTACTCCGAACCGCTGTCCCACAAGATTTATGCAGGCTGCGATGCGTTTCTGATGCCGTCTCTGTTTGAACCCTGTGGCCTGAGTCAGCTGATGAGTCTCCGTTACGGAACGCTTCCGATCGTCCGCGAGACAGGAGGACTGAAGGATACGGTACAGCCGTACAATGAGTACGAGGGAACGGGCACGGGATTCAGCTTTACAAACTACAATGCCCATGAGATGCTTGGAACTGTCCGTTATGCGGAGAGGATTTACTACGACCATAAGAGAGACTGGAACAAAATGGTAGACCGTGCGATGGCTCAGGATTATTCCTGGGGAAATTCCGCAAGACAGTATCAGGAAATGTACGACTGGCTCATCGGCTAGGCTGTGTCCGGCATCCGGCCATTAAAATCGCTTTGCGATGGGCCGGATGCCCGCAGGCACTATGCCTTTCACACGGTCTGTGCAGTGAATGCGCAGACCTGGCGGAACCATAACGAACCGCCTGTTTCTGGCCGCAAAAAAGATTGACGCGTGTCTCTGCATATGCTAAAGTAAAAATATCCAATATCTGCTGCACCGTTCGGCGCAGTTTTTCCCGGAAATCTCAAAGAAGAAAAAATCAGTTGACAACTCGGAAAATTTGTAATACTATGAACAGGTAACGAACATCCGTTCGCATGAAGGAGAAAATATTATGGCAAATAACGATGAAAAGCTTCGCGCGCTGGAAGCTGCGCTTGGACAGATTGAAAAACAGTATGGAAAAGGTTCCGTGATGAAACTGGGAGATTCCCAGGCAAATATGAACGTGGAGACCGTACCCACCGGTTCTCTGAGTCTGGATATCGCTCTGGGACTTGGAGGCGTTCCGAAAGGAAGGATTATCGAGATTTACGGTCCGGAGTCTTCCGGTAAGACGACCGTTGCGCTTCATATGGTGGCGGAGGTGCAGAAACGAGGCGGCATCGCCGGATTTATTGATGCGGAGCATGCGCTGGATCCGGCATACGCAAAAAATATCGGCGTGGATATTGACAATCTTTATATTTCCCAGCCGGATAACGGAGAGCAGGCACTGGAAATTACCGAGACGATGGTTCGCTCCGGCGCTGTGGACATTATTATCGTAGACTCTGTTGCCGCTCTGGTGCCAAAGGCTGAAATTGACGGAGATATGGGAGACAGCCACGTGGGTCTTCAGGCTCGTCTGATGTCTCAGGCTTTGCGGAAGCTGACGGCAGCGATCAGCAAATCCAACTGTATCGTTATTTTTATCAACCAGCTCCGCGAAAAAGTCGGCGTAATGTTCGGAAATCCGGAGACTACCACAGGTGGACGTGCGCTGAAGTTTTATTCTTCGATCCGTCTGGATGTCCGTAGAATCGAGGCTTTGAAACAGGGCGGAGAAGTGGTCGGAAACCGAACACGAATCAAAGTGGTGAAAAATAAAGTGGCTCCTCCGTTCCGCGAGGCCGAGTTTGATATCATGTTCGGAAAGGGAATTTCCCGAGAGGGCGATATCCTTGATCTGGCGGCAAACCTGGGAGTCGTGCAGAAAAGCGGCGCGTGGTTTGCATACCGTGACGATAAGATCGGCCAGGGCCGTGAAAATGCAAAACAATATCTGAGGGAACATCCGGATGTGATGGAAGAAATCGAACATCAGGTACGCGTTTCCTACGGCCTGGAAGCTGCGTCCGAGGAAGCGGATCCTGCGTCTGCACAGGAAGAGAATGAAGAATGATCGTAACAGAAATAAAACCGGTGACCAGAAAGCGATCCCGGGTTTCTGTAGAGGGACAGCCTGCCTTTGTACTGTACAACGGCGAGCTGTCTCGCTATCGTATCCGGGAGGGAGAGGAACTGCCTCAGTCTGTGTGGAGAGAGCTGATGGAGGAGGTTCTGGTCAAACGCTCCCGAAAACGAGCGCTGAATCTTCTTCTGAAATCCGACAGGACGAGAAGTCAGCTGCTGCAGAAACTGTTGACCGACGGATATCCGCCGGAGATTGCGGAACAGGCCGTCGCCTATGCGGAATCTTTCGGCTATATTGATGACAGCCGCTATGCCCGGCGTTACCTGGACGGTCCCGGCGAGAGGAAGAGCCGTACCGCTGCCCGCGTGGACCTGATCCGCAAAGGGATCTCCTCCGATCTGGTCGACAGAATTCTGCAGGAAACGGAAGCGGAATCCGAAGAAACCGAGCGTGAAAAAGCCGTTTCCCTTGCCCGGAAACGCGTGGGAGAGCCGCACCGTCTGGACGACAAAGAATATCGCCGCACTTACGCCTATCTGGCTCGCCGCGGCTTTTCTTCTTCCGACATCTGCTTCGCCCTGGACGAATACAAAACCAAAGAATTCTGACGCCCCGCCGCTTCAGGCGGGGTGTTTTGCTGTTCCCCGCCTTCTTTTTCCGTACTCCTTTCCAAAAAAATAACAATCAGATTGACAAATTTGTTAAAACATTATAAAATTGTAGTGTTGTAGAAATTGTACAATGAAAACTAAATAAGGAGGTGCTCCGGTGATGACTACAATCATAACATGTATTATTGTTGCAGTCATTGCTGTAGTAGTCACGTTGCTTATCGCAGTTCCGATTGTAAAAAAACGTGCTGTGGACAGGAAAATCCGTGAAGATGCGGACACTGTCGGAATAGCAGAAGCTAAGGCGAGAAACATCATAGACGAAGCATTAAAAACAGCGGAAACTAAGAAACGGGAGGCCCTGCTGGAGGCGAAGGAGGAATCTCTGAAAACCAAAAACGAGGTGGAGAGAGAGACCAGAGAGCGCAGAGCAGAACTGCAGAAATACGAAAAGCGCGTTCTTGCCAAGGAAGAATCCGTGGACAAGAAGGCAGACGTATTAGAGCGTCGTGAGAACGAACTTACAGCAAAAGAAGCAAATGTCAGAAAGAAAGAAAAGGAAGTAGACGAGTTACATGCGAAAGGAGTACAGGAACTGGAAAGACTTTCCGGTTTGACCTCCGAAGAAGCAAAAGATTATCTGTTGAAATCTGTAGAAGACGAAGTGAAGATCGACACGGCAAAGCTGATCAAGGAAATGGAAAGCAAAGCCAAAGAGGAAGCAGGACGAAAGGCTAAGGAATATGTGGTCACAGCGATTCAGAAATGTGCGGTGGATCATGTGGCTGAGAGTACGATCTCTGTGGTACAGCTTCCCAGCGATGAGATGAAAGGACGGATTATCGGACGTGAAGGACGAAATATCCGGACTCTTGAGACACTGACTGGCGTAGATTTGATTATTGACGACACTCCGGAAGCGGTTGTGCTGTCCGCGTTCGACCCGATTCGGCGTGAGATTGCAAGAATCGCACTGGAAAAATTGATAGTTGACGGGCGTATCCATCCGGCTCGTATTGAAGAGATGGTGGAGAAAGCCAAAAAAGAAGTTGAACAGAATATCCGAGAAGAAGGTGAAGCAGCAGCTCTGGAAGTCGGAGTGCATGGACTCCATCCGGAACTGATTCGGCTTTTGGGAAGAATGAAATTCCGTTCCAGCTATGGACAGAATGCTTTGAAGCACTCAATTGAGGTTGCACAGCTGTCAGGACTTCTGGCAGGTGAGGTGGGCTGCGACGTTCGCATGGCGAAACGTGCAGGTCTCCTTCATGACATTGGAAAATCCATCGATCATGAGGTGGAAGGTTCCCACATTCAGATCGGCGTGACTCTGTGTAAGAAATATAAAGAGTCCGTGCTGGTTGTCAATGCGGTGGAGGCACATCATGGCGATGTAGAACCACAGTCTCTGATTGCATGTCTGGTGCAGGCGGCAGACGCGATTTCTGCTGCACGTCCGGGTGCGAGAAGGGAGACATTGGAAACATATACCAACAGATTAAAACAGTTAGAGGATATCGCAAACTCCTTCAAGGGAGTGGAAAAATCTTTTGCAATTCAGGCAGGAAGAGAAATCCGTGTTATGGTAGTGCCGGATCAGGTATCTGATTCTGATATGGTACTGGTAGCAAGGGATATCTCCAAACAGATCGAGGCGGAACTGGAGTATCCGGGACAGATTAAAGTAAATGTAATTCGTGAGAGCCGCGTAACTGAATACGCGAAGTAAGGCCCGCAGGCATGAAAGTAGAGTCGGAGGCTGTCGATAAAAGTCGGCAGCCTCCGGCTTCTTTTTTTGCCTTTTCCGTCATATATTGAAAGGAGTGGTAGTTGTGGGGTGAGTCTCCGCGTTTGCTGCGAAGACCGGAAGAAAATGGCGGAGGAGTTCTGTGAAAAAGTTTGTCAGGCGTGAAATTTTCCCATACTGGAGATTTTTCTTCCTTCTGTTTGCAGGAGGGTTTGTGATTGGAACCATATTTGCGAATCTGGCCTATCAGAACCGCGGACAGGATGTGGCAGAGCTGGAGCTTTTTTCGCTGGAAGCCGCCGGTTCTGCTCTGTGGAATGAGAAGGAGTATTTTTTTTACCTTCTTCCGAGACGGCTGGCGGGTATGGCGGCGCTTCAGGTGATCGGTGCGACAGCGCTTGGAACGCCGCTGGTGATCACGGAACTTCTGATGTATGGATTTTTCTGCGGAACCTTCTTCGGGATTGCGTTGCTTCAGAATGGAATCCGTGGGATGTTCCTGTTCCTGGCAGCACTTCTTCCCCAGTATCTGATCTACGTGCCGGCGGCGATCGGCATGTTTACGGTAATCTGCTGTATGTCCGGTCAGGTGATGCGAAGAAGCAGTTTTTTTGGGAGAAAGGCGGTGCAGTACTGTCTGTGGTGCGTCCTGTTCCTGACGGTGGTCCTGTGGGGAATTTTGCTGGAAGCTTATGTGAATCCTCCGTTTCTTCGCTGGATTCTGAAAAGTTAACAAAAAATTTACAAATAGGAAATTACCATATGTGGTAGACATAATTCGGCAATGTCCACAAGATATCAGAAGTCCGCAAAACACAGGGGATTCCGGGCAATTCTGCGATAAAAATCCGAATTGCAATTTGAAAAAAATATGTATATAATAGTTCAAAGAATTGAAAGGAAAGGTAAAAAGACACGGCTGCATTGCACGGAAACGGTTATCGGAAGCGCACAGTTCGGGGAAACGGAACCGTTGTTATCAAACAGGTCGGTCTGTTCGTAGTATGATGCTGGAAAAAGAAGAAAACTGGAAAATCAAAGATGCGATCTGGGAGTTTATCAGTTACCTGCGCACGGTGAAGAAAACTCCTCACAACACGGAGGTTTCCTATGAACATGACCTCAGAAAAATGGAGCGTTATCTGGCGGAACAGCAGGTGACAGAGCTGAATGCCGTGACGGAGACGTTTCTCAATTCCTATATGCTGTATCTGGAGCGGGAACAGATGGCTCCTGCCACAGTCTCAAGAAACGTGGCCGCAATCCGGAAATTTTATCAGTATGTGCTGAAGCAGCATTATGTGAGCAGTGATCCCTCGGAAAACCTGCGGCCGCCGAAAGTGGAGCGGAAGATGCCGGAGATCCTTTCGGTGGAAGAAGTGGACCTGCTGATGCGGCAGCCGGACGGCGCGACGCCGAAGGGCCTGCGCGACAAGGCAATGCTGGAACTGCTTTATGCGACAGGGATCCGGGTCAGCGAGCTGATTCATCTGAAGATGAGCAACCTGAATATCCGCATGGGCTACATAAACTGTACCGAACAGGAGAGAGGGCGTGTCATTCCCTTTGGAAGCGCGGCAAAAAACGCATTGGAGACGTATCTGCAGCAGGGGCGCGAGAAGCTCCTGCACCAGAAAACCAGCGAGTACGTGTTCGTGAACTGCTCGGGAAATCCCATGAGCCGTCAGGGCTTCTGGAAGGTGCTGAAGGTTTATGGAAAGGAAGCCGGCATTACGTCGGATATCACACCACATACCCTGCGCCACTCGTTCGCCGCTCATCTGCTGCAGAACGGAGCGGATCTGAAAAGTGTTCAGGAAATGCTGGGCCACTCAGATATCTCTACGACACAGATGTATCTGAATATGGGAATCTATCAGATGCGCGCGGTATACAACAAATCTCATCCAAGAAAATAACAGTTCTGTAACAGTTCATCCAGTTGGATGAACTGTTACGGCATCGGCCATAGAAATCCTTTCGTGATAGGCCGGATGCCTGCAGACGCTATGGTTTCATACGGTCTGTGCAGGGAACAGACAGATAGGATCCAGGCGGCTTTTCTGCAAAGCCCGCCTGGATTTTATATAGCAGGAAACTTTGTTCCCTGTTATATGAAAAGGCTCCGCGGGATGCGCACTCGCGCGCCGGGCGCATAGAATAGAATGTGTCTGTATCGGGCTTGCAGGAACGGAAGACAGCACAGGCAGGAGGGAAAGGAGCGGTATATGAAAACTTATATTGGAAAAAGTATCGTATCTCTGAAAAAGGCGCCTGGAGGAACAGAGATCGTCGACGAAGGCCTGTACGGGATGGAGGCGGAAGTGACCGGGCGGCAGGACGGCTGGCTGAAACTTCGGATGTTCTACGGATATGAAGGCTGGGTACCTGAGGATGGGGTGGTGTTCCGCAAAACGGAAAGAACAGACGTGCGGAAGATACAGGTGGTGAGAGCCTCTTTCGCCGATGTGAAGGCACAGCCCAGGGTACAGGCGGAGACGCTGCTCTGCGTTCCGAGGGGCGCCTGGCTGATGAACTGCGGTACATGGGAAGAAGAGGAGTGGCTGCCGGTACAGCTGTTCTGCGGCAGATGTGGGTATGTGCCTCGGACGGCGGTGACAGAATCTGTTCGGGAAACCGGCGAAGCGTTCCGGCGTCTTCCGGTGCCGGAACAAAGAAAACGCCTGACGGAAACTGCGCTCAGCTATCTGGGAACTCCCTACCGGTGGGGAGGAAAAACTTCTCTTGGGATTGACTGTTCGGGCCTGGCGCAGATGACGTATCTCCTGAATGGGTGGATCATCTACCGGGATGCGCAGATAAAGCCTGGCTATCCTGTGCGGAAGATTCCGCTGAAGGACATTCAGCCGGGGGACCTTCTGTATTTTCCCGGCCATATGGCCATTTATCTGGGAAACCAGGACTACGTTCACGTCACGGCGGCTCCGGACCGCCACTGTGTGACGGTGAACAGCCTGAATCCCGCCTCCCCCGGTTACCGGTCTGATCTTGCCCGGAGCCTCACTGCGGCGGGAAGTATCTATGTCTGAATATTTTTTCAAAGAAAGCTGCCGGAGGCAGGGAACATATGCGGGTGTTCCCTGCCTCCGGCAGCTTTTCAGCACAAATCTGCAATGGTATAGATAAGCTTTTCCGTATCCTCCCATCCAAGACATGGATCTGTGATGGATTTGCCGTAAATGTGAGTTCCGCAGCCGATTTTCTGATTACCCGGCTCCAGATAACTTTCAATCATGACGCCCTTGACCAGTCCGAAGATATCTTCGGAATACTGACGGTTGTGCATGACCTCCCGCACAATACGGATCTGCTGCTCGTACTGTTTGTTGGAGTTGGAGTGGTTGGCGTCAATGATAACCGCAGGGTTTTTCAGATTTGTCTCGTGATATTTCTCCAGCAGAAGCTGGATGTCTTCGTAATGGTAGTTTGGAATTGCGTTTCCGTGTTTGTTGACCGCGCCGCGCAGAATCGTATGGGTCAGCGGATTTCCGGTGGTTTTGACCTCCCAGTTCCGGTAAATGAATGTGTGGGAACCCTGGGCGGCAATCACGGAGTTAAGCATGACGGAAAAATCTCCGCTGGTGGGATTTTTCATGCCGGCCGGAATGTCCAGACCGGAAATGGTCAGACGGTGCTGCTGGTTTTCCACAGAGCGGGCGCCCACTGCGACGTAAGAGAGAATATCGGACAGATAGCTCCAGTTATCCGGATACAGCATTTCGTCCGCAGAAGTCAGACTGCTCTCCTCAATGACGCGCATATGCATTTTACGCATTGCAATGAGTCCGTGAAGCAGATCCGGTTTTTTCTCCGGATCCGGCTGATGAACGATTCCTTTATAGCCTTCGCCGGTGGTTCTCGGCTTGTTGGTATAAACACGGGGAACGATGATTAGTTTGTCGGAAACCTTGTCGGCGACTTTTGCCAGACGGCTGACATAATCGCAGACAGCGTCTTCGTTGTCTGCGGAACATGGACCGACGATTACAAGAAATTTATCGGATTCTCCGGTAAAAATTTTAGCGATTTCCGCATCGCGCGCGGCCTTCACGGAAGCTGCATGAGCGCTGAGCGGATACTGTTCACGAATCTCCGCCGGCGTTGGAAGCCGTTTCTCAAAATTAAAACTCATGGTACTCTCCTTCTTTTTCACGTATCAGAAATAGTAAATGTTCCGCACATACCGATTGGAAAACCGGCGGTGCGACTTCTCAATTATAATACAAAAATGTGGGACTGTCGATATTATTTTCGGGGATTCGTCAAAATGATGTAATATTTTCATGGACGGGTGCTGCTGCCAGGTGATCGGAAAGACGGTGTTCCGGGAAGAAGCGGTCCCAGAAGGATCAGGTAGATACCGGCGGCTGTCCCTGCTTCCAGAAATAACGATATAAGGGGCGGGAGAGAAAGCGGAGCCAGAAAATGTGACAGCAGGAGCGTGCATCCGGCAGCGGCGGCCATTGCGCCTGCGGGCAGCAGAAGGTCGGGGACTGCCCGGAAGGTAAACGGGATCTTCCGGTAAAGAGCCGTAAGGCGCAGAAAGGTGGTCAGGATTTCACTGACCAGAATTCCGGTCAGGTAGCCTTTGATGCCCTGAAGCGGCACCGCAAACCAGACGAAAGCGATCCGGATGCTGTGGCCTGCGATATTCTGAAGAAATACCAGCCGTGTACAGCCGAGTCCCGTGAGAATGCTTGCCAGCGTGGCGTCCAGATACAGGAAGGGGCAGAGAAACGACAGAATCCGCAGAAAAACTCCGACTTCTGTGCTCTGGAACAGGACGGTTCCCATGGAGTCTCCGAAAAAGAAAAAGAGGCCCAGGGAGAAAATGCCCAGAAAGAGACAGAAGCGGATGGTCCGGGAGATGGTGTGGGCGATGGAGGCGCGGTTGCCGGAAGCCTGATTTCTGGCCACATCGGGCATCAGCATAACTGAGACGGAGTTGGTGATTGTGGACGGAAAGAAAATCAAAGGCATTGTCATTCCGGTCAGAATGCCGTAAAGGCTCAGCGCCTCCGGGGCGTTCATGCCGCTTGCCTCGAGGCGTCCGGGAATCAGGACGGTTTCCAGACTGTGAAGGAGACTCATACAGACCCGGTTTGCCATCAACGGATAGGACATCAGAAGCAGAAGCTTCAGAAAATGTCCCGGATGGATCAGCGTCCGGAGGCGATAACTGAGCCGGGAGGTTTCCATACGGATCACGATCAGCGAGAAGAGGCAGGAAACCAGATCCCCGGCCAGGGTGCCGAGCACAGCCAGAAGTGCGGAGGGAGTCCTCCCCTCAGAGAGAAAGATCATATAGATCACATAAGAGGCAAGGACCCGCACGGTCTGTTCCAGAAGCTGAGACAGGGAAGGAATTCCGGTCTTGTTCTGGCCGTAATACCATCCGGCAATGCAGGAATGTATCACGGACAGGGGCAGGGAAAATGCCAGAACCTGCAGGAGCGGAACAGTACGCGGTTCTCCGAGAAATCCTTCCCCCAGAGGAACCGCGAAGAAATAGAGAATCAGTGCCGCCAGCATGGAAAGGGCGAAAGAAAACACGGTTCCCGTCACCAGAAAATGCAGGGCACTGGTTTTGTCTTTTTCCGCTGTCTTTGCTGCGATGTAGCGGGAAAGGCTCGTCTGGATCCCTGCGGAGCAAATGGACAGAGCCATGGAATAGACGGGCGACACAAGCTGAAAAATTCCCAGCTGTTCCGCACCAATGGTGTGAGAGAGGAATATTCTGTAGAAGAAACCTATGATTCGGCTGATCATCCCCGTCAGAGTCAGGATGAAGGTGCCGATGAGCAGAGTTTTTTTTCGCGACAATGGACGCCTCCGGAATACAACGGACGGAATTATTAAAGAATATGTGAAAAACGTGCTTGACAGAACAAAAGCCCGGTGCTATTCTAAAAAAGAAATAAATCCGAGCAGTTTTGTCGGAATTAATAACTCTGACAGTACAGGAGGAGAAGATGAAATTATCAACGAAAGGAAGATATGGCCTGCGCGCTTTGATCGACCTTGCGGTTCACGCAGACGAGGGAGCGGTTTCGATCCAGAGTATCGCCGAGCGACAGAAGATTTCCGAGAGTTATCTGGAACAGCTTGCAAGACTTCTGAAGAAAGCTGGAATCATAGTCAGTGTCCGCGGCGCCAAAGGCGGTTACCAGCTGGGGCGGCCGGCAGAGGAGATTTCCGTGGGAGATATTCTCCGGGCGCTGGAAGGAAATCTGAACGCTGTCACCTGCCCGGCAAACGAGGGGAGCGGAAGCTGCGAGGAAGCGGATTTCTGTGTCACCCGGTTTGTCTGGAAACGGATCAACGACAGTATTACGCAGGCGGTTGATACGATCACTCTCGGAGAACTGGTGGAGGAGAGCAATCAGCTTGCCTGTGCGGGCGCAGCCGGGGAAGACACGGCAGCGACAGGAAAGACAGCGCCGGGCGGCTGTGCACAGAAGAAAGAAAAAAACGGATCCCGGAGGGCATGCAGCGGGAATCACAGCCCGGACAGTGCATCCTGAACGGAAGAGAAAATACAGAAACAGAAGGAGGCAGAAGAATGATTTATCTGGATAATGCAGCAACGACAAGAACCGCGCCGGAAGTTGTGGAGGCGATGCTCCCCTACTTCAGCGAATATTATGGAAACCCATCCAGCATTTATGAGATTGCCGGAAAGAGCAAGGAAGCGATCACGAAAGCCAGAGAGCAGATCGCGGAGGTGATCGGAGCCCGTCCCGAAGAGATTTACTTTACTGCGGGAGGAACGGAAGCGGACAACTGGGCGCTTGTGGCGACCTATGAGGCGTACGCGTCCAGAGGAAATCATATCATCACCACAAAGATTGAGCACCATGCGATTCTTCACACCTGTGAATACCTGGAAAAACAGCGCGGGGCGCGGATCACTTATGTGGATGTGGATGAGAACGGAATCGTCCGGCTGGACGATCTTCAGAAAGCGATCACGCCTGAGACGATTCTGATCTCGGTGATGACTGCAAACAATGAAATCGGAACCATTCAGCCGGTGGAAGAGATCGGCAGAATTGCCAGAGAGCACAATATCTTTTTCCACACCGATGCGGTACAGGCGTTCGGGCAGATTCCGCTGAATGTGGATGACTGCCATATTGACATGCTCAGCTCCAGCGGACATAAGATCAACGGCCCGAAGGGGATTGGATTCCTTTATATCCGTAAGGGAGTGAAAATCCGTTCTTTCATTCACGGAGGAGCCCAGGAAAGAAAACGCCGCGCCGGGACGGAAAACGTGCCGGGCATCGTCGGATATGGGGCTGCGGCAAAGCTGGCGGCGGATACGATGAAAGAGAGAACAGATAAGGAAAAAGAACTGAGAGATCACCTGATCCACAGGATTCTCACAGAGATTCCCCACAGCCGCCTGAACGGAGACGCGGAAAAGCGTCTGCCGAACAACTGCAACATCAGTTTTGAATTTATTGAGGGAGAGTCCCTGCTGATTATGCTTGACATGAAGGGAATTGCGGCGTCCAGCGGTTCTGCCTGTACCTCCGGTTCCCTGGATCCGTCTCATGTCCTGCTGGCTATCGGACTGCCCCATGAGATTGCTCATGGTTCTCTGCGGCTGACGCTGAGCGCGGAGACGACGAAAGAAGACATCGATTACACCGTGGACCAGATCAGGGAGATTGTGGCGAGACTGCGCAGCATGTCGCCGCTTTACGAGGATTTTCTGAAGAAGCAGGGAAAATAAAGGAACCGTTCCGTCTGCCGAACGGTCACAGAAGAAATATTTTACAGGAATACAGGAGGAAAGAATACTATGTACAGCGATAAAGTAATGGATCATTTTCAGAATCCGAGAAATGTAGGGGAGATCGAGAACGCCAGCGGCGTAGGCACCGTGGGAAACGCGAAATGCGGAGATATTATGAGAATGTATCTGGACATCGACGATAACGGTGTGATCCAGGACTGCAAATTCAAAACCTTTGGCTGCGGCGCTGCGGTGGCAACCAGCAGTATGGCCACCGAGCTGGTGAAGGGAAAAACCATCCAGCAGGCGCTGGAAGTCACCAACAAAGCGGTAATGGACGCGCTGGACGGTCTTCCGCCGGTGAAAGTACACTGTTCTCTGCTCGCGGAGGAGGCAATCCATGCGGCTCTGTGGGATTATGCGGAAAAGCACGGAATCAAGATCGAGGGGCTGGAGAAACCGAAGTCTGATATCAGCGAAGAGGAAGAAGAGGAAGAATACTGAATCATGGCAAAGAAAAAAGTAGTTGTCGGAATGTCCGGCGGCGTAGATTCCTCGGTGGCGGCCTATCTTCTGAAGGAAGCAGGCTATGAGGTGATCGGAGTGACCATGCAGATCTGGCAGGATGAGGCCGGGACGGTCGTCGAGGAAAACGGCGGCTGTTGCGGCCTCTCGGCTGTGGAGGATGCGCGGAGAGTGGCGCAGCACCTGGACATTCCGTACTATGTGATGAATTTCAGAAAAGAATTCCGCCGCCATGTGATGGATTATTTTGTGGACGAGTACCGGCATGGAAGAACGCCGAATCCCTGTATCGCCTGTAACCGGTATGTGAAATGGGAATCGCTGCTTCAGCGGAGTCTGGCCATCGGAGCCGATTATATTGCAACCGGACATTACGCCAGAATTGCACGGCTTCCCAACGGAAGGTATGCCATCCGGAATTCTGTCACTGCCGCAAAGGATCAGACCTACGCCCTGTACAGTCTCACACAGGAACAGCTGTCCCGGACATTGATGCCCGTAGGAGAATATACCAAGGATGAAATCCGTTCGATCGCCGAATCCATCGGTCTTCCGGTGGCACATAAAAAAGATTCCCAGGAAATCTGTTTTGTGCCGGACAACGACTATGCATCTTTTATCGAGCGGGAGACCGGCGAACAGCCGCCCGCGGGAAATTTTGTCACCCCCAGCGGAGAGATTATCGGAACCCACGAAGGAATCACGCATTACACGGTCGGGCAGAGAAGAGGCCTGAATCTGCCGATGGGGCATCGGGTCTTTGTCCTGGAAATCCGCCCGGAGACCAACGAGGTCGTTGTGGGAGAAAATGAGGAAGTGTTCGCCGATGGCCTGAAGGCCAGCCGGGTCAGCTACATGGCAATTCCGCCTCTGGAAATCGGGGAAGAGTTCTCCTGCACTGCAAAGATACGATATGGACACAAAGGCGCGCCCTGTATTGTGACACGTACGGGGGAAGACGAGATTCAGTGTGTGTTCCCGGAAAAGGTCCGCGCAGTAACCCCGGGACAGGCGGTGGTCTTTTACAGGGACGGATATGTGGCCGGCGGGGGGACCATTACCGGGAAACTCTGAGAGACGCCATTGGGAACAGAAAGGTACAGAGGAGGAGATACGATGATCGCAGACTGTCATATGCACACATGGTTTTCTTCGGACAGTGAAGCCCGTCCGGAAGATATGATTGAACAGGCGTTTCGCCTTGGAATGAAGGAGATGTGTATTACAGACCATTACGATATGGATTACCCTGTAAATCCCGAAACAGGAGAGACGGAGTTCCGGCTGGATACGCCGGTTTATTGGGAAAAAATTCTCAATCTTCAGGAACAGTATCGCGGCCGCATTTCCATTCGTTTCGGCGTAGAACTGGGTCTTCAGGTCCATTTGAAGGAACGCCTGAGAGAGTACGTCTCCGGGTGGCCGTTCGATTTTGTGATCGGTTCCATGCATTTGCTGGATGGAAAAGATCCGTACTATGCGGATTCGTTTCCGGACATGACAGACGAAGAAATGTATCGGGCCTACTTTCGCGCGACGGCCGAAAACCTCCGCAGTTTTCACGATTTTCAGACTCTGGGACATCTGGATTACGCCACACGTTACGGAAAACGAAAGGCTGCCGGCTACCGCTGCAGCGATTATCAGGAAGAACTGGACGAGATCCTGAGACTTCTGATTGAGTATCAGATTGCCCTGGAAATCAACACCGGCGGCCTGAAATACGGCCTGGGATATCCGAACCCTCATCCGGATATCATCCGCCGTTACAGGGAACTGGGCGGCGAACTGATCACCATAGGTTCCGACGCCCACGAGCCCCGCCACGTGGCCTGTTCCTTTGACTCTGCCGCGGAGTTGCTGAAAACGCTCGGCTTCCGCTGCTATGCGCAGTTCGTCGGCCGGAAGCCTGTTTTTTACAGTCTGTGAGAGAAGTCTGCTTCGCCCCCGTTTTTTCTCACTGACAGCATATGAAAAAAAATTTATATGCTTTTCCTCAAAATAGGGTTGAATTTTCTCCGGGAATTAGGTAAAATACGAATTAAGGTTGATGTTTCTTTAACAAAGTACTGAGACTTTTAAAACATCCAAAAAACACTTTTTAGGAGGAATTGAAATCATGGCAGTAAAAGTAGCAATCAATGGTTTCGGCCGTATCGGACGTCTGGCTTTCAGACAGATGTTTGGCGCAGAAGGTTATGAAGTAGTGGCAATCAACGATCTGACATCCCCGAAGATGTTGGCTCATCTGTTAAAGTATGACTCATCTCAGGGTAAATACGCTCTGGCTGATACTGTAACTTCTGATGAGGATTCCATCACTGTAGACGGCAAAAACATCAAAATCTATGCATTCCCGGATGCAAACAACTGCCCATGGGGAGAGCTTGGCGTAGACGTAGTTCTGGAGTGTTCCGGATTCTATACCTCCAAAGAAAAAGCTCAGGCACATATCAACGCAGGCGCTCGTAAAGTAGTTATCTCTGCTCCGGCAGGAAATGATCTTCCGACCATCGTTTACAATGTAAACCATGAGACTCTGAAACCGGAAGACACCATCATCTCCGCAGCTTCCTGTACAACCAACTGTCTGGCTCCGATGGCAAAAGCACTGAATGAGCTGGCTCCGATCAAGACCGGTATCATGTGCACCATCCACGCTTATACAGGCGATCAGATGACTCTGGACGGACCGCAGAGAAAAGGCGATCTGAGAAGATCCCGTGCAGCAGCTGTTAACATCGTTCCGAACAGCACCGGCGCTGCAAAAGCAATCGGTCTGGTTATTCCGGAACTGAACGGAAAACTGATCGGCGCTGCTCAGCGTGTTCCTACTCCGACAGGTTCCACCACAATCCTGACTGCGGTTGTTGAAGGAAATGTAACCGTTGACGAGATCAACGCTAAGATGAAAGCTTCCGCTACCGAGTCCTTCGGATATAACACAGATGAAATCGTATCCAGCGATATCGTTGGAATGAGATATGGTTCTCTGTTCGATGCAACTCAGACAATGGTTCTGCCGCTGGACAACGGCACAACTCAGGTACAGGTTGTATCCTGGTATGACAACGAGAACTCTTACACAAGCCAGATGGTTCGTACCATCAAATACTTCAGCGAGCTGGCATAATCAGAGAATGTCTCACCGGCTGAGCTGCGGAACCGCGATCAGGCGGTAATCTGAGCAGAACAGAATATTGCTGAATTTCGGCTGCAGTTCAGTCTGGTCTGTGCATTTCCTGTACAGGCCGTATGCCATAACCGTTCGGCTGACTGAACTGGTATGAATTTTGTGAACCCCAGGGGTCCGGTCTTTTCGAGGACCGGACCTTTTTTGTTCTTTTGGAAACTCCTTCGGAATATCCGGAAGAACAGAACAGTCTTCCGGCAGAATGGTATCCCGCAGACAGTTTCGCCGCTTCGCGGCACCGTCTGAGGCCTGTCGGAGGAAAGCGGAAGCGGGCTGCCCGCATGATTCCGGATAATGAATGAAACGCGAAGATTGGAGGAAACGCTCATGTTAAACAAAAAATCAGTTGATGATATTAATGTAAAGGGCAAAAGAGTCCTGGTGAGATGCGATTTCAACGTTCCGCTGATCGATGGAAAGATCACAGACGAGAACCGTCTGGTAGCGGCGCTGCCGACGATCAAAAAGCTGATCGCTGACGGCGGGAAAGTAATCCTTTGTTCTCACCTGGGAAAACCGAAAGGAGAGCCGAAACCGGAACTGTCTCTGGCTCCGGTAGCCGTACGTCTTTCCGAGCTGCTCGGACAGGAAGTAAAATTTGCCGCAGATCCGGAGGTAGTCGGACCGAACGCAAAAGCTGCAGTTGCAGAGATGAAAGACGGAGATGTTGTTCTTCTTGAGAATACCCGTTACCGTGCAGAAGAGACAAAGAACGAAGACAAGTTCAGCCAGGAGCTGGCTTCCCTGTGCGACGTATATGTGGACGATGCATTCGGAACCGCTCACCGCGCACACTGCTCCAATGTGGGCGTTACAAAATATGTGGACACCTGTGTGGTAGGATATCTGATGCAGAAAGAGATTGATTTCCTCGGAAACGCTGTGGATCATCCGGAGCGCCCGTTTGTGGCAATCCTGGGCGGCGCGAAGGTTTCCAGCAAGATTTCCGTGATCAACCGTCTTCTGGACAAAGTAGACACTCTGATCATCGGCGGCGGTATGGCTTATACCTTCTCAAAAGCTCAGGGCGGAAAGATCGGAACCTCTCTGTGCGAGGACGATTATCTGGAATATGCACTGGATATGCTGAAAAAAGCTGAGGAAAAGGGCGTGAAGCTGCTTCTTCCGGTAGACCACAGAATCGGCGACGCATTTTCCAACGACTGCAATACAGCGATTGTAAAGAGCGGAGAGATTCCGGATGGCTGGGAAGGCATGGATATCGGACCGGAAACAGAGAAACTGTTCTGCGACGCTGTGAAAGACGCAAAGACCGTTGTATGGAACGGACCGATGGGCTGCTTTGAGATGCCGAACTTTGCACATGGCACAAAAGCGGTTGCAGCTGCTCTGGCTGAGACAGAGGCTGTTACGATCATCGGCGGCGGTGATTCCGCAGCTGCAGTCAATCAGCTGGGTTACGGCGACAAGATGACGCATATTTCCACCGGCGGCGGAGCGTCTCTGGAATTCCTGGAAGGAAAAGAACTGCCGGGCGTAGCGGCTGCAAACGACAAATAAAGGGGTAAGGAATCATGGCAAGAAAGAAAATTATTGCTGGAAACTGGAAGATGAATATGACTCCCAGCGAGGCTGTGGAACTGGTAAACACACTGAAACCGCTGGTAAACAACGAGGAAGTGGACGTAGTGTTCTGCGTTCCGGCCATCGACATTCTTCCGGTTGTTGAGGCTGCAAAGGGAAGCAACATTCAGGTAGGCGCTGAAAACATGTATTTCGAGGAGAAAGGAGCCTATACAGGTGAGATTTCTCCGGCGATGCTGACCGACGCAGGCGTAAAATATGTGGTGCTCGGACACTCCGAGCGGAGAGAGTACTTTGCTGAGACATCCGAGAGCGTAAACAAAAAGATGCTGAAAGCGTTTGAGCACGGCATCACACCGATTATGTGCTGCGGAGAATCTCTTGAGCAGAGAGAGCAGGGCGTGACGATGGATTTCATCCGCCAGCAGGTAAAGGTCGGATTTCAGAATGTGACCGCAGAGCAGGCAAAGAAAGCAGTGATCGCTTACGAGCCGATCTGGGCTATTGGAACCGGAAAAACCGCTACCACCGAGCAGGCTCAGGAAGTATGTAAGGGAATCCGTGACTGCATCGCGGAGATCTATGATGAAGAGACAGCGTCTGAGATCCGTATTCAGTACGGCGGATCCGTAAATGCAAAGACGGCTCCGGAGCTGTTTGCTCAGCCGGACATCGACGGCGGACTGGTAGGCGGAGCTTCTCTGAAACCGGAATTCGGCGATATTGTGAACTATAACAAATAATATGTAAAAAGACAAACGTCCGTCTTTGAAACTCTGCTTTCCGCCTGCGCATCCTTATGAGAAGAAAGGTGTGCGGGGAAATGCGGAGAAAGACGGACGTTTTGCAGATAAGAAAGAATAGAACAGTTCAGGTAGCTGAACTGTAACGAAAGGATGACAGATGTGATGAAAGAAGTATTGACTGCAAAAGAAGTTGTAAATACCGAAAAAGCTCCGGCGGCGATCGGACCGTATGTACAGGCGGTGAAGAGCAATGGATTTCTGTTTATTTCCGGTCAGCTTGGATTTGACGTTGCCAACGGAAATGTGATTCCTGAAACTGTTGAGGAGCAGGCGGCAATGTCTCTGAAAAATCTGGACGCAATCATGTTAGAGGCAGGCACCAGCAAAAAGAATGTTGTGAAAACCACGATTTTCCTGACGGATATGAATGACTTTGCAAAAGTCAATGAAGTCTACGGGGAGTACTTCGGAGAGGATAAACCGGCGCGTTCCTGCGTTGCGGTGGCTGCTCTTCCGAAAGATGGAAAAGTAGAGATCGAGTGCATTGTAGCACTTGCATAAACGGAAAAAGAGAGACGGTGTAATGGAAAACAGAGTGATCAAAGTCGGAATGTTGGGACTTGGAACTGTCGGAACCGGCGTCTATAAGGTGCTGAAAAGTCAGGAATCCGAGATGGAGGCGAAACTGGGAGCGAAAGTGGAACTGAAAAAAATTCTGGTCCGCAACCTGGAAAAAGCTTCGCAGAAAGTGGAGGATCCCTCCATTCTGACCAATCATGCCGGAGAGATTCTGGAGGATCCGGAAATTGAGATCGTGATCGAGGTAATGGGCGGCATGCAGCCGGCGCTTACCTATATGCTGGCGGCTTTAAATGCCGGAAAAAGCGTTGTGACCGCAAATAAGGATGTGGTTGCTTCCGAAGGGAAAAAGCTTCTGGATACGGCGAAGGCCAATGGCAGAGATTTTCTGTATGAGGCCTCCGTGGCGGGAGGAATTCCGATCATCCGTCCGCTGAAGCAGTGTCTGGCAGGCAACCATATTACAGAGGTTATCGGTATCTTCAACGGGACGACCAACTTCATCCTGACAAAAATGTCAAAGGAAGGCATGGAGTTTGACGAGGCTCTTCAGCTGGCGCAGGATCTTGGCTATGCGGAAGCGGATCCTACTTCCGACATTGAAGGGCTGGATGCCGGAAGAAAAGTGGCGATTCTGGCGTCCGCAGCGTTTAATTCCCGTGTAGTGTTTGAGAATGTCTACACTGAGGGGATTGCGAGAATTACAGCCCGGGACATCCTCTACGCGAAAGAGATGGGATGTGAGATCAAGCTGCTGGGAGTCGCCCGCCTGACGCCGGAAGGCATCGAGGCGCGGGTACATCCGATGCTGATCGACAGTGATCATCCGCTGGCGTCGGTACAGGATTCCTACAACGCTGTGTTTGTCCGCGGCGATGCCGTGCAGGATACCATGTTCTACGGCCGCGGCGCAGGAGAGATGCCGACGGCGAGCGCAGTGGTCGGCGATGTTTTTGACTGCGTGCGGAATATTCTGGCAGATTGCTGCGGAAGAATTGGCTGTACCTGCTATAAGGATCTTCCTGTCCGCAAAATCAGTGATATCAGAAGCAAATATTTTGTCCGGATGGAAGTGGAGGATCGTTCCGGCGTCCTGGCTTCCGTGGCGGCTGTGTTTGGAAACAACGACGTCTCGATTGCTCAGGTCATGCAGAAACGGAAGCGGAGCGAGCTGGCTGAGATCGTTGTGATCACAGAGACTGTACAGGAACGGCATTTTATGGATGCGATCCGAATTCTCGAGGGAATGTCCCTGATCCGGAATATTTCTTCCCTGATTCGTGTGTATGATTAGTATGAAAAAGATATTTGCAGGATGACGAAAAAATCGTGTATTTTTACTAATTGTATTTTGAGGTAATATTGTTATAATAGGGAAGAGATGAATAAATATGCATTTATGCTGTATGAAGGCGGCGGAAGCTGCGGGATCGGCGTAAGTGTACAGGAAAAGGATGGAGGAACAGTTATGAGAAAATTGAAAAAATTTGCTGCCCTGGCGCTGACAGCTGTGATGGTCTGCTCGATGGCGGCCTGCGGAAGCAGCGGCGATACAGGCAGCAGTTCTTCGGGCAGCAATTCTGCAAGCGGAAGCAAGGAAGGAACCGACAGCGCTGCAAAGGGCGTGAAGGTTGTGGATATTGATCTGACAGAGGAAGAGTATGCGTTCGGCGTGGATAAGAATCAGCCGGAACTTCTGGAACAGGTGAATTCCTTTATCAGCCAGATCAAGGAAGACGGTACGCTGGATGAGATTTTTGACAAGTATTTCGGCGGCGGAGAACCGGAAGCGGTGAAATCCGCTGCTCTGGATACCTCCAAAGATCAGCTTGTTGTGGCGACTAATGCTGCTTTCGAGCCGTTCGAGTATATGGAAGGGGAAGACTACTACGGAATCGATATGGAGATTGCTGCGCTTCTGGCGGAGAGCCTCGGACAGGAGCTTGTAATCCAGAATATGGATTTTGACGCGGTATGTCTCTCCGTTGGCCAGCAGAAATGTGACATTGCGATGGCAGGTCTTACCGTCAGCGAGGACAGAAAAGAGTACGTGACTTTCTCGGAGACTTATTATCAGGCATCCCAGAGACTAATCACGCTGGCGAGCGATACAACCTTCGACGAGTGCACAGAGGCAGCTGATGTTGAGGAAATCCTGAATGGTCTGTCTGACAGTGATTCCATCGGCGCACAGCAGGGTACCACCGGTCAGTTCTATATTGAAGGAAGCGACGACCTGGGATTCCCGGGACTTCCGGCAAAATGTGTGACCTATAAGAACGGTTCCCTGGCGGTACAGGATCTGGTAAACGGAAACCTGAAATATGTGATTATCGATGCGGCTCCGGCAGCCAGCATTACAGAAGCTATCAACGCAATGCAGTAATGAAAAACGGATTGCTGCGGGCTGAGAGAAAAAAGTCAAAGGAGAGTAACCGTTCAGCAGACTGAGAGGTTACAGAGAAACAGAGACGTAAAGGTGCGGACAGAAAGACCTGTCCGCATTTTTACACGTTGGAAAAGGTGAGAAAATGGGTAATTTTGGACAGAAAATAGACAGATTTTTGGAAATCTTTCTGGAACAGAACGGATACGTCAGGGTGCTGGAAGGGCTTCAGAATACAGTGCTGATCGCGGTGACCGGACTTATCATCGGAATTATCATCGGTACGCTGATCGCAACCGTACGGGTGGTGCCGAAATACAAGATGCTTCCGAGAGTTCTCAACGGATTCTGCAGCTTTTACGTGGGCCTGTTCCGGGGAACGCCGATGGTAGTACAGCTTCTGGTGTTCTATTATGTGGTTCTTCCCCTGATCGGGGCGCATATGACAGGCGTACAGGTGGCAATGGCGGTTTTCGGCATTAACAGCGGCGCGTACATTTCCGAGATCATGCGGAGCGGCATCCAGTCGGTGGATCCCGGACAGCTGGAGGCGGGACGGGCCGTCGGCCTTGGTTTCGGCACCAGTATGTGCAAAATCGTAATTCCCCAGGCGGTGAAAAATATTCTTCCGACCCTGGGCAATGAGTTTATCTCTCTGATCAAAGAGACCTCCGTGGTCAGCTTTGTCGGAGCGGCAGATCTGTATGTGGCGTTTAATTATATCGGAAGCAACAGCTATGAGTTCATGGTGCCTTATCTGGTGATGGCGCTGATCTATATTGTGCTGGTGCTGCTGATCTCCCTGCTGATCAAAATACTGGAAAGGAGCCTGAAGAAGAGTGATAGACGTAATTAATCTGAAAAAGAATTTCGGCGAAACGGAAGTCCTGAAAGATATCAATGTGACCGTCAACAAAGGTGATATTGTCGTCGTGCTCGGTCCGTCCGGTTCCGGAAAAAGTACTTTTTTAAGGTGTCTGAACTGTATGGAGGATCCCACGGGAGGAAGCATCATCTTCAATGGCGTGGACATTGCAGACATGAAGGTTGATATCAACGTTCATCGCCGCCATATGGGGATGGTATTCCAGCACTTCAATCTGTTCAACAATAAGACGGTAATCCAGAATATCATGCTTGCCCCTGTCTATGTAAGATGTCAGGACCTGAGAAAAGCAAAGCGTGCCAACCTGGCAAACAGCGTAAAGAATCTTTTCCGGAAAGAAAAACTGCCGATGGAGCCGGTTACCACAAACAAAGCGCAGATCCGCTCGGAGGCGAGGGAACAGGCGATGAGACTGCTGAAGCGTATCGGTATGGAAGACAAGGCTGACGTTTATCCGTCCACCTTATCCGGCGGACAGAAACAGAGAGTCGCCATCGTCCGCTCTCTGGCGATGAACCCGGACGTGATCCTGTTTGACGAGCCGACCTCCGCGCTGGACCCGGAAATGGTGGGCGAAGTGCTGGATCTGATGAAGGCCCTGGCGAAAGAGGGAATGACCATGATCATCGTCACCCATGAAATGGGATTTGCCCGTGAGGTTGCCAACCGGATCCTGTTTATGGACGAAGGCGTTATCATGGAAGACACCACCCCTGACAAATTCTTTACAAATCCGCAAAGTCCGAGGGCCAGAGACTTTCTCTCGAAGGTTCTGTAGGTGAAAAATAAAAGAAAAAAGGCATTTACCCTTGCCGGAATTCGTGATAGAATGTTTCTGACAAGAAAATAACAATAGATGTCGGACATCACGCAGCGGTTCGCCAGCTGAACTGTTGCGGCATCACAGATAGAGAGGAGAAAAATATGAGCAAGAAACCAACCGTATTAATGATTCTGGACGGCTATGGCCTGAACAAGAACTGTGAGCACAACGCCGTATGCGAAGGAAAGACACCGGTTATGGATCAGCTGATGAGCCAGTGCCCCTATGTGGAAGGACAGGCCAGCGGGCTGGCAGTAGGCCTTCCGGAGGGACAGATGGGAAATTCCGAGGTCGGCCATCTGAACATGGGCGCGGGACGTATCGTGTACCAGGAACTGACAAGAATCACAAAAGCGATTGAAGACGGAGATTTCTTTGAGAATCCTGAGCTGCTGGCTGCAGTGGAAAACGTAAAGAAAAACGACAGTTCCCTGCATATGTTCGGACTTCTGTCCGACGGAGGCGTTCACAGTCATATCACTCATTTGTTCGGTCTGCTGGAACTGGCAAAACGCCAGGGGCTGAAAAAAGTTTATGTACACTGCTTCCTGGACGGACGTGACACACCGCCGGCTTCCGGAAAAGGATATATTGAGGAATTGCAGAAAAAGATGGATGAGCTTGGCGTCGGAGAGATCGGTGTGGTATCCGGACGTTATTATGCAATGGATCGTGACAACCGCTGGGATCGTGTGGAGCTGGCGTACAAAGCGCTGACCAAAGGCGAAGGCGTGAAAGGAACCGACGCTGCAGAGGCGGTTCAGGCTTCCTATGACGACGGAAAGACCGATGAGTTCGTACTGCCGACGGTGATTGAGAAAGACGGAAAGCCGGTTGCAATGATTCAGGACAATGATTCTGTGATTTTCTTCAACTTCCGTCCGGACCGCGCGCGGGAAATCACCAGAGCTTTCTGTGATCCGGAGTTCAAAGGATTCGAGAGAGAGAAAAAGCTGAATCTGACATACGTATGCTTTACGGATTATGACGAGACGATTCCGGGCAAGCTGGTTGCTTTCAAGAAGGAAGAAATCAAAAATACCTTCGGCGAGTATCTGGCGGCGCACAATATGACCCAGGCCCGTATCGCGGAGACTGAGAAATATGCGCATGTCACGTTTTTCTTTAACGGCGGCGTTGAGGAACCGAATCCGGGCGAGGACCGTATTCTGGTAAAATCTCCGAAGGTTGCCACCTATGATCTGCAGCCGGAAATGAGCGCGCCGCAGGTGTGCGATAAGCTGGTAGAGGCAATTAAATCCGGAAAATACGATGTGATCATCATCAACTTTGCAAATCCGGATATGGTTGGACATACAGGTGTGGAGAGCGCGGCAATCAAGGCCATTGAGACTGTTGACGCCTGTGTGGGAAGAGCGGTTGACGCAATCAAGGAGGTTGACGGACAGATGTTCATCTGTGCGGACCACGGAAATGCGGAGCAGCTGGTAGATTATGAGACCGGCGAACCGTTTACCGCCCATACGACAAATCCGGTTCCGTTTATTTTGGTGAACGCAGATCCTTCTTACACACTGAGAGAAGGCGGAAAGCTGGCAGATATCGTTCCGACCCTGATCGAGCTGATGGGAATGGAACAGCCGAAGGAAATGACAGGTACTTCTCTGCTGGTGAAAAGATAAGGGCCGGAAGACATTCTGCCGGACGAGCGGACGCATACATCCGCGAAGCAGAGGAAAAGCCGTAGCCGTTCCGTTTATGGAACGGGAAGGCAATGTTTGAAAAATGAATAAGAGATCTGCAGCCGTTCTCTGACCTGAACGGCTGCAGCAGATGAAAATCCCCCGCTTTTTGGAAAATCCGAAACAATCCCGTCGGCGAAAGAGTTTCGGCAATCCTTTTTCCGGGGGGTTCTGTATATCCGCCTTTTTCTGATACCCTTTCCGCGAGCAGTGAGACGGAAATGTTCAGCCGCGGAGAAATGCATCGAATAAAGAAAGAATCCGCAAGGAAAAATAATACAGGAAAGGAAGATCAGAGTGATGAATGAAAAAGCAATGTTTCAGCTGACTTACGGACTATTTGTTCTCACAGCCAGGACAGGGGAGAAGGACAACGGCTGCATTATCAATACAGCCGGTCAGGTGACGGCGGCGCCGAACCGCATCAGTATTACGGTGAGCAAGGATAATCTGACCCACGATATGATAATGGAAAGTGGGAAATTCAATCTGTCAGTGATCAGCGAGCGGACAGATTTTGAACTGTTCCGCAGGTTCGGATTTCAGTCCGGAAGAACGGCAGACAAATTTGCCGGATACTCCTCCTGCCGGCGCAGCGGGAATGGGATTTACTATATCACAGAAGGAACCAATGCTTATATCAGCGCTGTGACAGAGCAGACGATCGATCTGGGAACCCATACAATGTTTATCTGTTCTGTGGAGGATATGGATCTGCTGGCGGACGCTCCGTCTGCAACGTATGCGTATTACCATTCTTCCATCAAGCCGAAGCCGGAGAAAAGTACGGAGAGCGGCAGGACGGTATGGCGCTGCACGGTCTGCGGATATGTTTATGAAGGGGAAGAACTCCCGGAAGATTTTGTCTGTCCGGTCTGCAGGCATCCGGCGTCTGATTTTGAAAAGGTAATCGGCTGACTGACCGGAAGCTGCCGGAATCAAAGCGGCAGCTTCCGGAAATATCCTTTTTTGTCCAGGATAATCCAGAACCCGTCGCTCAGCACCTGCCGGGTTCCCGGATCCAGAGGAAGGGCGATCCAGGAAGGTTCCACCAGCCCGAATTCCACTTCCAGGCCGTTCCGGTACCATACGCGGATTGAGGTGCAGGCGCCATAGAATTCCGTCTGCTTCTTTATAAACGGACCAAACGTCTCCGGGAAATTCTGTTCCCGGACCATTCTTTCTTTTTCCGGGGTAATCAGGACAACATCAAGATCAGAGGTATCTGTGTAGGTTCCCCGCGCATAGGAGCCTACAAGGATAACGCTTTCCACCTGGTCATTGTTCTCTGCCCAGTGTCTGAGTTCATCTGTAAATTTCTGAATCATTTTCTCAGTTTTCTCCTTTTTGCAGATATAATCGGAAAGACAGTCGTCTGTCAGAATGATTGTATCATGAAAGCGATCGGCTGAAAAGCGATCGCTTGCTACATATAAACCCATATCATGTGCCTGTGCATGAAATGACAGATTATTCAGAAAAATAAGATGATAGAAGAGTAAAAGCAGGAAACAGAAAATTTATAAAAATAATATCAAAAAAATCTGTTGACAAAATATAAAGTGACTGCTATAATAAAATCAACAAAAGAAAGAACGGAACTTAAAGAAATAAGAAACAAGGAGGCGAGACCACCGAAAACAGAACGATTTACCTCATAATCTGAGAAAGGAAGGTACGGACCACCAGAAACATAAAAGCTTCTCAAGTAAAGAGAAAAAGATAAAGAAATCGCAACAGATCGAAGACAAAATAAAAGAAAGCAGAGGTATCGTCCAATGCAGAATGAAAATCAGTAAAAGCCATCCGGTAGATGGGAGAAGAGAAAACCGGATGGCTTTTATTATGCGCAAAAAGAAGTTCTGTAATCGTTCCGCCAGCCAGCCTGTGCATAAAAATCCTGTTTTCTCAAATACTAAACGCAGCATAAGAAACTGGAGGTTATGATTATGTTACGTTATTTACCCGTTAGGAAAATTAACGCAAGAGAAGTTCTGGATTCCAGAGGCAATCCTACTGTGGAAGTGGAGGTCACTGTGGGAGAGGGAGTCATCGGATTAAAGGGATATACAGGAAGAGCAATTGTGCCGTCAGGGGCGTCTACCGGAAAATTTGAGGCAGTGGAGCTGAGAGACCGGGAGGAGCGTTACGGAGGAATGGGCGTGCAGCGTGCAGTGGAGCATGTAAATACGATCCTGGCAGACGCCGTTGTCGGAGAGAACGCGCTGGATCAGATGCAGATTGACCGACTGCTTCTGGAAGCGGATGGAACGGAAAACAAGGAAAGGTTGGGGGCCAACGCCATCCTCGGCGTCTCTCTCGCGGCGGCCAGAGCCGCTGCAAAAGCGCTGGGGATTCCCTTGTACCAGTATCTGGGCGGCTGCGGCGCCGGACGGCTGCCGGTTCCCATGATGAATATTTTAAACGGAGGCCGTCACGCAGACAATACGGTGGATTTTCAGGAATTTATGATCATGCCGGTGGGAGCCTGCTGCTTCCGGGAAGGTCTGCGCATGTGTACGGAGACCTATCATGTGCTGAAAGGAATCCTGAAGGAACGGGGACTGTCTACAGGCGTCGGTGACGAAGGAGGGTTTGCACCGGATCTGAAAGATACGCGGGAGGCACTGCAGCTCCTCACAGAGGCAGTGGAAAAGGCAGGGTACTGTCCGGGAGAGCAGATCTGTATTGCGATAGATGCGGCGTCCAGCGAGCTGTACCGCGAGGACAGACATGTCTACAGTTTTCCCGGAGAGAGCCGGCAGACGGGAAAGACTGTGGAGAGAGACACGGCGGAGATGATCGGATATTATCGGGAGCTGATGGAAGAATTTCCGATTGTATCGATTGAGGACGGACTCTATGAGGACGATTTCGACGGATGGAAACAGCTGACGGATGCGGTGGGGAAAAAGGTTCAGCTGGTGGGAGACGATCTGTTTGTGACCAATCCAAAACGGCTCCGGTGTGGAATCCGTCTCGGCGTGGCCAATGCGATTCTTGTCAAGGTAAACCAGATCGGAACGCTGACAGAGGCGCTTGAGGCGACGCAGACGGCGCTGCATGCCGGATACCGGGCGGTGATCTCCCACCGGTCAGGGGAGACGGAGGACAGTTTTCTGGCGGATCTGGCAGTGGCCTGCAACGCCGGGCAGATCAAGACCGGCGCGCCCTGCCGCTCAGACCGGAATGCAAAATACAATCAGCTTCTGCGCATTGAAGAATATCTGGGAAAGAACGCATGGTACCAGTCGCCGTTTTCCGGCAGCCGCCTGGCCGACGAAATGATGATGCCTTCCGCACAAAAATCGTAACCGTTCCGCCGGCGGAACGGTTACAAAAATCAAAAATTTAAAAAAACAGGTTGAAAACCGGTCTGTCCTATGGTAAACTGATAGAAGTTAGCCTAGGAGGTGCAGTTTTGGAGATTTTAAGAATTGTTTTAACAGTAATATATGTCATTGACTGTGTTGCCTTGACGGTAGTTGTATTGATGCAGGAAGGAAAACAGCAGGGTCTGGGGGCGATCGCCGGCATCGCGGACACCTACTGGGGAAAGAACAAAGGCCGTTCCGCGGAGGGAACGCTGATCCGCGTGACGAAGATTATGGCGATTTTGTTTATTATTTTGTCAATGGTTTTAAACATGAACTTTTAAGACACGGGAGCTGTGCAAACGGCTCCCGGTTTTGCGTTATACGGAAATACCTCCCGGCTTAAAAAAGCAGAAAGGAGAAACGGAACTGTTCTGTCGGTGGTGCGTGCGGAAGTCGGTTGTGCGCGGCGGCGAAGACACAGAGGGCGGAACGGTTGCAGAGAAATAGAGAAAAATAGAGAGATATAGAGAGATGAGCAGAAAAAGCAGAAAAGAATATGCAAAAAAGAAAAAAGAGATACAGGCACAGAGAGGAAAACCACGCCGCAGGGATCATCAGCTGTTCAAGAACCGGAAAAAGATGATTATGGATCTGCTTTCCGCAAAAAACTATGTGCCGATGCGTGCGAAAGACATGGCAATGCTTCTGCAGATTCCGAAAAACCAGAGATATGAGCTGGCGGAGGTTCTGGAGGATCTGGTCAGAGAAGGAAAAGCGGATATTCTGGCCGGGGGAAAGTACCGGAAGGCCCGCCGGGAAGGGGAAGAGCAGACTTCCCGGACCAGGGGAAAGGCATTTTCCGGCAGCGGAAGAACCGATGGAAGAAAGGAGTCTGCGCCTGAGAAAAAGCCGCGTCTGCAGACGATGAATATTCAGGATATTATCGACGCCTATGAACTGCCGGAGGAGTTCCCTCCGAAGGTACAGCAGATGGCCTGCCGTTGTCCGCAGGAAGTGATTCCCAATGACTTTGACGGGAGAATGGATCTGAGAGACTGGCAGATGGTGACCATTGACGGAGAGGATGCGAGGGATCTTGATGATGCGGTTTCCCTGACGATGGACGGCGGCAGTTATCTGCTGGGCGTGCATATTGCGGATGTCAGCAATTATGTACAGGCAGGCTCAGCGCTGGACCGGGAGGCTCTGAAACGGGGAACCAGCGTGTATCTGCCTGACTGTGTCATCCCGATGCTCCCCCGGGAACTGTCCAACGGGATCTGTTCCCTGAATCAGGGGGAAGACCGGCTGGCGCTCAGCTGCCTGATGCGAATCGACGGAGAAGGCCGTGTGACGGGGCATAAAATTGCAGAGACGGTGATTCATGTGGACCGGCGGATGACTTACACGGCGGTAAACCGGATTCTGACGGAACCGGAGAACTGTCCGGAGCTGATGGAAGAGTACCGGGAGCTGGTGCCGATGTTCCGGCGGATGGCCGGATTGTCGGCGCGTTTAAGAGAGCGGCGGGCAAAGCGGGGAGCCATCGAGTTTGAGTTTCCGGAGAGCGAGATCATTCTGGATGAGGAGGGAACGCCGGTGGATATCCGTCCTCATGAGTCCAACACGGCGACCAGACTGATTGAAGATTTCATGCTGATCGCCAATGAGACGGTCGCCCGGGAGTACTGTACCAGAAAGATACCGTTCCTCTACCGGACCCATGAAAAACCGGACCGGGAGAAAATGGAGGGCGCGCTGCAGCTGATTCGGGATCTGGGAATTCCGGTCAGCAAAAAAGGACAGGATATCACCCCGGCGGAGGTTCAGAAAATTCTTCAGAGCCTGTCGGGGACAGAGAAGGAGCCGCTGGTCAGCCGGCTGCTGCTTCGGTCTATGTCAAGAGCTGTATATACGACAGATTGTGTCGGACATTTCGGTCTCGCCGCAGAATATTACTGCCATTTTACGTCGCCGATCCGGAGGTATCCGGATCTCCAGATTCACCGGATCATCAAGGACGATCTGAGGGGCAGACTGGACCGGGCCGGAAGAATTGCAGGGTACAGACAGCGGCTGCCCGAAGCGGCGGTGCATTCCAGTTCCACAGAGCAGAGAGCTCAGGAAGTGGAGCGGGAGGCAGTGAAGCTGAAAAAAGCGGAGTATATGCTGGAACATCTGGGTGAAGAGTATGAAGGAGTGATCTCCGGAGTGACCGGCTGGGGATTTTATGTGGAACTGCCCAACACGGTAGAAGGGCTGGTGCATATCATGTCGCTCAGGGACGATTATTATACATTTGATGAGAAGAATTATCAGCTGGTCGGAGAGGCGACCGGAAAAACGTTCCGCATGGGACAGAAGGTACGGATCCGTGTGAAAGATGCGGCTCCGGCAAACCGTACGATTGATTTCGTTCTGGCAGACGAAACGTAAGGTAACTGTTCAGCGGGCTGAACTGTTACGGGCAGAGTCTGAACATCAGATCCGGATCTGCCCGCAGCACGCAGAAAATGCGTCAGGAGGAGGAGACAAATGGCGAAGGAAAAGGGAAGCCGTATGATTGCCAACAATAAGAAGGCATATCACGACTATTTTATTGAGGAAAAATATGAGGCGGGGATTGCGCTGGCGGGTACCGAGGTGAAATCTCTCCGTATGGGAAAATGCAGCATCAAGGAATCCTTTCTCAGAATAGAGAAAGGAGAAGTATACATTTACGGTATGCATATCAGTCCCTATGAGAAGGGAAATATTTTCAACAAGGATCCTCTGAGAATCCGCAAACTGCTTCTTCATGATTATGAGATCCGCAAACTGCAGAACCAGATCAAAGAAAAAGGATATACGCTGGTTCCGCTGCAGGTGTACTTCAAAAACAGCCTGGTCAAGGTAGAGATCGGCCTGGCGCGGGGCAAAAAGCTTTACGACAAGCGGCAGGATATTGCGAAGAAGGACCAGAGAAGAGAGGCAGAGAGAGAGTTCAAGGTAAAGAATCTGTATTAGAAAGCGTTTGAAAGAAATTTAATCTTCGGGGTATTTCTGGGATCTTACCTATGCCCCATAGCACGGAGCTTGCAGGCTTTATGACGATCCTGCACGGGGATATGAGATTTTATAACAATCTGTTCGTCCAGAAGGAGATACGGCTGGATCTGCAGAAGATCGAGGATATGATGAGAGACAGCGAATGGACGGAACGCCGGTCCGCTTGGCAGAAGATTATTCTGGAGCATCCTGTGGTTTGAGACCGCTTCCGGGTTCTTTTGCCTCTGCAGACGCGGAGGCAGTTCTGCCGGCGGATTCATCGGCGGATACCACATTGTTTTTGGTGAAAAAATAAAAAAATGTTGATTTTTTTTCAAAAAGTGCTATACTACAAGTCATGGGGCATTAGCGCAGTTGGGAGCGCGCAACATTCGCATTGTTGAGGCCGTGGGTTCGAATCCCATATGCTCCATGACGAAGGCCCTTGATTTTCAAGGGTCTTTCTTTGTCTTCCTGTGTCCCGGCCGATAAACTTCCGGAAATCACCTTACACGACTTTAGGCACATATCCGCAGGCATCTTAATCAATCAGCATACAGATATCGCAATGGTTTCAAAGCAGCTGAGGCATAGCCGCACTTCTGACACATTGGATATTTATACTCATCTGATTCAGGTAATCAAGGTAATCAAAATATCTGGAAATCAAAAAACCGTGAAATTCCTGATTCTTCAAAGAATTTCACGGTTTTCCCTTATGGACCTGGCGGGAATCGAACCCGCGTCCGAAAGCCTATCCATTCAGGCATCTCCCATCACAGTCATTCTTTTTAAATTCCCTCCGCATCACGCCGGATGACAGGCTTGATACATTGGTAGCTTCATAAAATCTTTCACTGCCGCAAAGCTTTGGCAGGGAAGTGCCCCGCTGGTTTTTGATGCCGGAGAATAAGCCGCGGGATTCTCACGCTCCGACAGCCGCCATTAGGCAGCGTACGCTAATTCATTATTATCTGCGTTTAATTTTAAGTTCCAGGTTGATACGCGGTCCCGGAGTCCGCGGATGGCTTCCCAAACTTCAAAACCCCCGTCGAAACCAGTACAAGCCCTGACGCTTCCGGTAGAAATAAGAAATTTCTGCCCTGGTTTTACGCAGATGAAGTCTGCTTTATTATTACTATACCCCAGAATCTGCCTTCCTGTCAACAAAATTTTCCGGAAACAATTTTTGAAAATCAAGGTAACCTGGGAGTTTCTTGTACCATTTTTCGGTTTTGTGAATATATGATAGTAAAAGGAAAAAAGGGGAGAACAATGGAAGAACTCATGAATTATGTCAAACCGGAGCTTCTGGTTGTGTCGGTGGTGCTCTGGCTGATCGGAACCGCTGTGAAGAAGACAGAAAAGATCAGGGATAAATATATCCCTCTGATCCTGGGCGCAGCGGGGATTCTGCTGTGCGGGATCTGGGTTCTGGCGACGTCGGAACTGACCGGCTTTCGCTGTGTAGCTATGGCTGTTTTTACCTCGGTTGTGCAGGGAATCCTGGTGGCGGGACTGTCTATCTATGCGAATCAGGTGGTAAAACAGATGAAAAAAGAGGAAGAATGAGGGAAAATATCTGTTTGCAGACAGGAGGAGAGAGTTTATGGGGAGAGATATCAGCAAACTGCACCCGAGGCTTCAGAAGACTATCGCGCAGCTTCAGGAAGTCTGCAGAAATGAAAATCTTGCACTGGGGATCGGGGAATGCTTCCGCAGCGTGGAGGAGCAGGATGAACTGTACGCACAGGGGAGGACAAAACCGGGGGCGATTGTCACCAATGCACCGGGAAGTTCATACAGCTCTCAGCATCAGTGGGGGATTGCCTTTGATTTTTTTAAAAATGTCAGCGGTCATGCCTATGATGACGACGAGTTTTTTGCGAGAGTGGGATCGCTCGGGAAATCCATGGGTCTTGGATGGGGAGGGGACTGGTCGTCTATTGTGGACCGCCCTCATCTGTATCTGCCGGACTGGGGAAGTACGCCGGCAAAATTGAAAGAAGAGTATGGAACCTTTGAAAAGTTCCGGGAAACCTGGAGTGGTTCCGGCACTGCCGCCGGCTCGGGGACGGCCTCCGGTTCCGGAAGCGTGATTGTCCGCGACGGACAGATCCATGCGAATAATTTCTGCGGCGCGGGAATTGTGCCTGACGGAATCCGGGGCAGCCGCACAAAAAAAGCAGGAATTAAGGTTCTGCAGTATGCAATGAATCTGGATTACCGCGCAGGGCTGGCTGTGGACGGGATCTGGGGGACGAAATCCAGGCAGGCGCTGGGAAACCATTATGTGCGGAGAGGAGAGAAACAGTATCTGGTGACGGCGGCGGAAATTCTTCTGATGCTGAAGAATTATGCGGTGAACGGGGTGGAGTCCCCGGGGATTTTCGGCGGCGGTCTGGAACAGGCGGTAAAGAGCTATCAGAGAGCAGGCGGACTTTCCGTGGATGGCATCGCCGGACCGGCAACCTTCCTGTCGCTGATCGCCTGATTTCTGAAAATCCGGGTTGCTGTGCCGGAAAGCAGGAAGTATAATAACAGAGAAAGCAACGGCAGCTGTCTGACAGATCAACGGCTGCCGGCGCTTCACAGAATAAACATAATCCTTTGATACAATAAGGAAAATGACAGGAAAAACGGAGTGCGCCCGGGAAAGCAGGGAAAGCCGGCCCGCTCTGGGAGAGGACGTGGAAGGAATGGACAAGATAAAGATTCTGGTAGTGGATGATGAGAGCAGAATGCGGAAGCTGGTAAAGGATTTTCTGACCAAGAAAGGATATGAAGTTCTGGAGGCCGGCGACGGAGAGGAGGCGCTGGATCTTTTCTTTAAGGACAAGGAAATTGCGCTGATTATTCTGGATGTAATGATGCCGAAAATGGACGGCTGGCAGGTCTGCCGGGAGGTTCGTCAGTATTCCAAAGTGCCGATCATCATGCTGACGGCGAAAAGTGATGAGAGAGATGAGCTGCTTGGGTTTGACCTGGGTGTGGATGAATATATTTCCAAACCGTTCTCGCCGAAGATTCTGGTGGCGCGGGTGGAGGCGATCCTGCGCCGCACCGGACAGGCGGATGCAGAGAGTATCCTGGAGGCCGGAGGTATCCGAATCGACAAAGCGGCCCATCAGGCAACCCTGGACGGAACGCCCATGGAACTGAGTTACAAAGAGTTTGAGCTTCTGACCTATTTCCTGGAAAATCAGGGAATCGCTCTCTCCCGGGAAAAGATTCTGAACAACGTATGGAATTATGACTATTTCGGGGACGCCCGGACGATCGACACCCATGTGAAAAAACTGAGAAGCAAGATGGGAGATAAGGGAGAGTATATCAAAACCATCTGGGGAATGGGTTACAAATTTGAGGTGGACAAATGAAATATTCCGTGAAGAGAAAGATCGCAGTCACGTTTATTGCCGTGATGTCTGCGGCACTTCTGGCGATTGCGCTTCTGAACTATGCATTTCTCGGCACATATTACACTTATCAGAAGGTGGATACTCTGAAACAGGCGTGGAACACGCTGAACCAGATGAATATTCAGAACTCAGGCGATGTCCCGTCCGCATTTACGCAGTTCTGTTCGACCAATAACCTGAAAGTTGTTGTTGTGAACTCTGTTCTGGATCAAAGAATTTACCGGAATACCATAGACAGCGAGGTGATGCAGATACGTCTGGCTGGAATTGTGCTGGGTCTGGAACAGCAGAATACGAGGGTGCTGGAAAAATCCGAACGTGAGGACTGCAGTTATGAGATTCAGAATTTCCACGAGACCACGATGAATATCGATTATCTTCAGCTTGTGGGACAGCTAAGCAACGAAAACTACTGTATGATTCAGTATCCCACGGACAGCATCGATGATGCGGCGGCGATTTCCAACCAGTTTTACACTTATGTGGGTATCGTGACCATCATTGCCGGGGCGGTGGTGATCTGGATTGTGGCGAGCAGGATCGTGCGGCCGATCAAGGAGCTGACGGATATTTCCAAGAGGATGGCGGCGCTGGATTTTGACGCACGTTATGTCAGCGGCGGAGAGGATGAGATCGGAGAGTTGGGCAATAACTTCAACTCTATGTCTGACAAACTGGAACTGGCGATTTCCGAGCTGAAGACCGCCAACGCGGAGCTGCAGAAGGATATCGAGAAGAAGACCCAGATTGACGAAATGAGAAGGGAATTTCTTTCCAATGTTACCCATGAACTGAAAACACCTCTGGCGCTGATTCAGGGATATGCGGAAGGCCTGAAGGATAACATCAACGAAGACCAGGAAAGCCGCGATTTTTACTGTGATGTGATTGTGGATGAGGCGTCCAAGATGAATGAGATGGTAAAGAAACTGCTGAATCTGAACCAGCTGGAATTCGGAAACGACCAGGTGACGATGGAACGCTTTGACCTGGCGGAGGTGATCCGCGGGGTTCTGCAGTCTTCGGGAATTCTGATCGAACAGAAAAAAGCAAAAGTGGTCTTCAATCAGTCGGATGCGGTTATGGTCTGGGGAGACGAATTTAAGGTGGAGGAGGTTATCACCAATTATCTGACCAATGCGCTGAATCATCTGGATTATGACCATGTGATCGAGATCAGCTGCCGGACGGAAAACAATGTGGTGGTTACCACGGTCTTCAATACCGGCGATCCGATTCCGGAGGAGGATATTGACAAGATCTGGATCAAATTCTATAAGGTAGACAAGGCGCGGACCAGGGAATACGGCGGAAGCGGAATCGGCCTTTCGATTGTAAAAGCAATCATGGATTCTCTGAACCAGAAATGCGGTGCGGATAATTATGAAAATGGCGTGGCATTCTGGTTTACCCTGGAAAAAAGCAGCTGACCGGTGAAACGGACGGAGAAGCAGAAAACTTCGCCGGGCTTCAGGGCAGAAGCAGTCCGGAGGGGATGTCTTCCGGGAGCGCCGGGCGGGGAAACTGTCCGGACAGTTCCCGCAGAAGCTGCATGGCCGGGGTGAAGGTCTTGTTTTTGTGGGTGACGAGAAAAAAGCTCCGGTCCCATTCCCGGGTACTGTTCCGGATGACGTGTATCTTTCCGTTTCTCACCTCGTCGTCAATCAGGCGGATGGAAATAACGGTGAGACAGTTGTTGTACATGACCATATTGCGGATTGCCTGCGGAGTATTGGCTTCGCAGGCAATTTTTATATGTATTCCGCTGCTCTGCAGCGTGCGGGCGAACAGTTCCCGCGTGCCGCTTCCCGGTTCGCGAAGAGCGAAGGGCTGATTGTTCAGTTCCCGGAAGGTGATGGTTTTCCGGGAGGCAAAGGGATGAGAGGGGGAGCAGGCAAGGACGAGAAAATCCTCCACCACCGGTATGCTTACCAGGTCCTGGTGTGTGATCATTCCTTCCACCAGCGCGATGTCCAGAGAAGAATTGAGAAGATTCTCCTGAATTTCCGTGGTATTTCCCACCTGGGTATACAGCTCCAGCTCCGGTTTCAGTGTCTGAAGCTGGGAAATAATCTGGGAGAGCAGACAGTTTCCTACGGTGATGCTGGCGCCGATGTTCAGATGGTCTACCATACGGTCTTTGCGCATGGCTTCCTCAAGAAGTTCAAAAGAACGAACGGTCTCGCGGGCGTAGGTCAGCAGCTTTTTTCCGCTCTCCGTAATATAAAGCCGCCGGGAAAGCCGTTCGAACAGAAGGACGCCGTAATACTCCTCCAATTCATGGATGGCCTGGCTTACCGTAGGCTGAGAGATATAGCAGTTTTTGGCGGCGGCGCTCATTTTCCCCGTCTCAGCCACCTGGATAAATATTTTCAGATGTCGGATTGTCATATGTATCTCCTGTCAATTATTGGTTTTACCTATTAATATGATTCGATAATATCATTTTTAAAATGAAAGAACAAGTAGTAAAATAGAAAGAAAGCTGTGACAGTTCAGCTGGCTGAACTGTCACGTGTTATGAACGGTTACGCATGATGCGCAGCTGCGGACAGGAACAAAGGAGGAAACACTTTGAAAGTACTGATTATCGGCGGTGTGGCAGCCGGAACAAAAGTAGCCGCAAAACTGAAACGGGAGGACAGATCCTGTGAGGTGACGATTCTGACCAGCGGCAGGGACATTTCTTATGCGGGATGCGGTCTTCCCTATTATGTGGGGGAAGTGATCAAAGACAAGAGTGCTCTGATTGTCAATACGCCGGAGAGCTTTTCACGGCTGACAGGGGCAGAGGTCCTGACAGAGACGGAGGCGGTTGCCGTCGATCGGGAGGCAAAGGTTGTAAAGGCGCGCAGTCTGCAGGACGGGCAGGAAAAGGAATTTTCCTACGACAAGCTGGTGATTGCCACGGGAGCGTCGCCGATCCGGCCGAACCTTCCGGGCATGGATCTGAAAAACATTTTTTATATGCGTACGCCGGAGGAAGCTTATGCGCTCCGTGACGCGATAAAGGAGATTCCGGCGAAACGTGCGGTGATCGTCGGAGGAGGGTTTATCGGACTGGAAGTAGCCGAGAATCTGGCGGCCCAAGGTGTGCGCGTATCCGTCATCGACATGGCGGAGCATACGCTTCCCGGATTTGATCCGGAGATTGCCGAATATGTGGAAAACCGGCTGGCGGATGCGGGAATCATGGTATTTCCGGGGACGAAGCTGGAAGGCGTCGAGGGAGACGGAAAGGTGGAAAAAGTGCTGACCAGCCGCCGGGCAATGAAGGCGGATCTGGCCGTGATATCTGTGGGAATCCGTCCCAATACAGCCTTTCTCGAGGGCAGCGGTATTGCACTGAATCCGAACCGGACGGTGGCAGTCAACCGGCAGATGCAGACCAACGATCCGGATATCTATGCGGTCGGCGACTGTGCGGGAGTGACGAACCGGATAACCGGAAAAACCGTGTGGTCTCCGATGGGTTCTTCCGCCAACATTGAGGGACGCAGAATCGCTGTGAACCTGGCAAAAGGAGAGGAACGTCCGTACCCGGGCGTGCTGGGGACGGGTGTATGCAAACTGCCGGGAATGAACGTGGGACGCACCGGATTTTCCGAGATGCAGGCAAAGGAAGCGGGCTTTCATCCGGTCAGCGCGGTCTGTGTCGTGGATGACAAGGCTCATTATTATCCGGGGGCTTCCAGCTTTGTGATCAAGATGACTGCGGATTCTGAGACCGGTAAATTCCTTGGGATTCAGGTGGTCGGACCGGGAGCGGTGGACAAGATTGTTGATATCGCAGTTACGGCGCTGACGCTGCATGCGGATCTGTCACAGCTGGAGGATATGGATCTCGCCTACGCTCCGCCATTTTCCACAGCGATCCATCCGTTTTCCCAGGCCCTGAATATTCTGGAGAACAAGATGGCGGGAGAACTGGAAAGCTTTGGCCCGCAGGAATATCTGGACGGGGCGGCGGATGAATACCGGGTGATCGACTGCGGAATCACGCCGGCCATCGAGGGCGCTCAGTATCTGGATGTGACAGAGATCCAGGGAGAGGTTCCGGGAATCGACAGAGACGAGAAGGTTCTGCTTGTCTGCACCAAAGGAAAGCGTGCGTACCTGACCCAGAACCGCCTGAAATATTACGGATATACCAACACGAAGGTGCTGGAGGGCGGTCTGAGCGTCAACGATGTGGAGGTTTCCGAAAACAATAACATATAAAGAATAAAGGAGAAAATACGTTATGGCGACATTGACAGTCAGTGCAGCGGATGAAAAGAGAGTAAAGGGAATGGGATTCCTGAGCAACAAAGGCACGGATAATTTTTCCGCGCGAATTATCACGATCAACGGAAAGGTGACGGCGGAGCAGATGCGTGCGATTACGGACGCGGCGGAAAAGTATGGAAACGGAACCATTCTGTTTACCACCCGTCTGACCGTGGAGGTACAGGGGATTCCCTATGAAAAAATCGACGAGTTTAAAGCTGCGATCGAGGCGGCAGGCATGAGCTGCGGAGGAACCGGATCAAAAGTTCGCCCGGTGGTTTCCTGTAAGGGAACCACCTGCCAGTACGGACTGATCGATACCTTTGCGCTGTCGGAGGAGATCCATCACCGTTTTTACGAGGGCTACCGTCAGGTGAAACTTCCGCATAAATTCAAAATTGCGGTGGGCGGATGTCCCAATAACTGTGTAAAACCGGATCTGAACGATCTGGGAATCATCGGACAGAGAATTCCGGCGTTCGACGAGGACAGCTGCAACGGATGCAGGAAATGTTCGGTTGAGGCGGTCTGTCCGATGAAGGCGGCTAAAGTTGTGGACGGCGTCCTGGAGATTGACAAGGAGATCTGCAACAACTGCGGACGCTGTATCGGTCAGTGCCGTTTCGACGCGATCGAAGACGGTCAGACCGGATATAAGATTTATATCGGCGGCCGCTGGGGCAAACAGGTGGCGAAAGGCCATACGATTTCCAAAATCTTCACCGACAAGGAAGAGGCTCTCTCTGTGATTGAGAAGGCGCTGCTCCTGTACCGTGAACAGGGAAAGACCGGTGAGCGTTTTGCGGCCACCATCGAGCGTCTCGGCTTTGAAAATGTGGAAAAACAGCTTCTCTCCAACGATCTTCTGGAAAGAAAACAGGAGATTCTGGACGCGAAGCTCCATGAGACGGGAGGAGCGACCTGCTGAATGGAATCGGTACCGTATTTTCCGATATTTTTCCGGCTGAAAGGCAGAAAAATCCTGGTGGCGGGCGGTGGGACCATCGCCTGCCGCAGGATCCGGACCCTGCTGGAATTTGAGTCTGAAATCACTGTGGTGTCGCCCTGCCTCCACGAAACGCTGGAAGAGCTGGCGGCGCAGGGAAAAATTTCCGTCCGGCGTACGATGGCTGACGGGATTGACTTTGACGGAATTTTTCTGTTCCTTGCCTGCACAGACGATCCGGAGGAAAATCACAGGTTGTGTGAGCAGGCCCGGGCGGCGGGAGCGCTGGCCAACAACTGTTCCCGGAAAGAAGACTGTGATTTCTATTTTCCGTCCATTGTCCGGAAAGATCAGACAGTGATCGGAATCAACGGAGGAGGACAGGATCACGGAAAGGTCAGAGAACTGCGCTGCAGACTGGAGCGTTTTCTCGATGCGCCGGGGAATTATTAAAAATACTGGAACAAAAAGAGAGAAAGTACTATAATGGTTCAGGAGGCGGCTCGCCTGTACGGCCAGGATTTCCGTTCTGCGGAAATCCGCCGCGAAAGATACAGAGCTGCCGCCTGAATTTTTTTGTGGGAAGAAGGAAGAGAGAAGTATGGATATGACAGTCAGACCGCGGCGTCTCCGCGGGAGTGAGGTATTGAGAAAAATGGTGCGGGAGACCCGCATGGATAAATCGTCTCTGATCTATCCGCTGTTTGTGCGGGAGGGACAGGGGATCCGGGAGGAAATCCCGTCGATGCCGGGGCAGTACCGCTATACGCTGGATCAGCTTCCCTACTGTCTGGAAGAACTGACAAAGGCAGGGGTGGGGAGCGTCCTCCTCTTTGGAATACCTGACGTCAAAGACGAGGTCGGATCCGGAGCCTATGCGGAGGACGGAATCGTCCAGAAGGCGCTTCGTCTGGCAAAGAAGGAATTTCCGGATCTGTATTATATTACCGATGTGTGCATGTGCGAATATACCTCTCACGGACACTGTGGCGTGCTGTGCGGCAATGAAGTGGAAAACGATGCGACCCTGGAGCTGCTGGCAAAGACGGCTCTGTCCCATGCCCAGGCGGGAGCGGATATGGTGGCTCCGTCCGACATGATGGATGGCCATACGAGGGCGATCCGTGCGCTTCTGGACGCCAACGGATATAAGGGAACGCCGATCATGTCCTATGCGGTGAAATATGCTTCGTCGTTCTACGGTCCGTTCCGGGATGCGGCGGGCAGCGCTCCGTCCTTCGGGGACAGAAAAAGTTATCAGATGGACTTCCACAACAGCCGTGAGGGCGTCAAGGAAGCGCTTCTCGATGTGGAAGAGGGAGCGGATCTGTTGATTGTAAAGCCGTCGATGGCTTACCAGGATATGATTACCCGGGTAGCCGGATGCACGAACATTCCGGTGGCGGCTTACAGTGTCAGCGGAGAGTATTCGATGGTCAAGGCGGCCGCGGCCAACGGCTGGATTGACGAACAGAAGATCATGTGCGAGATGGCGGTAGGCGCGTACCGCGCAGGCGCACAGCTTTATATCACATATTTTGCAAAAGAACTGGCGGCGTGCATGGATCAGGGAATCATCGGCTGAACTGTTACGGTACGGAACTCTCAGGTTCCGGGAATAATTTCCAGACAGTGTGGGAATACTCCTGAATAAGAGGCGGCGGGAAGAGAAACGCATCGGAACCGCGGCAAGAACAGAAAAAGGAGTAGAGACACATGAATGACAATGCCAGACTGTTAAATTTTGTATATCAGAATGCACAGATGGGCGTGGATTCCATCCGTCAGCTGATGGGAATTGTGGAAAACAAGGAGCTGAAAGAGCATCTGAAAACGCAGTTTCAGGGATATGAGGAATTTCAGAATACCGCCCGTCAGATGCTTGAGGAGAACGGATTCGACGAAAAGGAAATCAGCGCTTTTTCCAAAATCAGTACGTATCTGATGATTAATATGCAGCTGCTGACGGACAAGTCTGCCACGCATATTGCGGAGATGATGATCCAGGGAAGCAATATGGGCGTCATCGACGCGATCAAGAATCTGAACGAATGCGAGGATGCGGAGCAGGACATACGGAATCTGATGGAAAAGCTTCAGAAATTTGAGGAGCACAATATCGAAAAGCTGAAAGAATTTCTGTGAAGCGATGGCGCTTATGGGCATCCGGCCCGCCGCAGAGTGATGTCTGTGGGCCGGATGCCTGTTTTTCGGAAGGTGGGAAAGGAATACATATGCAGAAAAGAAAAAGAATTGGAAGAAATGATCCCTGCTGGTGCGGGAGCGGAAAAAAGTACAAGGACTGTCATCTGGAAATGGATGAAAAGCTTCGCAGCTACAAGCTGAGAGGTTACAAAATTCCGTCGAGAAAAATGATTAAGAGCAAGGAGCAGATCGATGGAATCCGCACAAGCGGAAAGGTAAATATCGCAGTGCTGGATTATGTGGCGGAGAACATCCGCGTGGGGATGAGCACGGAGGAGATCAATGAACTGGTGGACCGCAGGACGAGAGAACTGGGAGGAATCCCGGCGCCGCTCAATTATGAGGGGTTTCCAAAGAGCGTCTGCACATCCATCAATGATGTGGTATGCCATGGGATTCCGTCGGAAGAGGAGATTCTTCAGGACGGAGATATCATCAATGTGGATGTTTCAACGATTTATCAGGGATATTTTTCAGATTCTTCCCGGATGTTCTGCGTGGGAAACGTGCCGGAGGAAAACAGGAAGCTGGTAGCCGATACGCTGGAGGCGGTTCAGGCAGGCCTGGCGGAGGTCCGGCCGTACAACCGTCTGGGAAACGTTGGCGCGGCGGTTCATGAGTTTGCGCTCAGCAAAGGGTATCAGGTGGTAAAGGAGATCGGCGGTCATGGGGTCGGACTGGAGTTTCACGAAGATCCGTTTGTCAGCTATGTGACACGGCGGGATACGGGAGTGCTTCTGGTTCCGGGAATGGTATTTACCATCGAGCCGATGATTAATATGGGCACGGATGAGATTTTCATCGATGAAGAGAACGACTGGACCGTGTATACGGAAGATGGAGCGCCGTCCGCTCAGTGGGAGGTCAGCGTAGCGGTGACCGAAGACGGATATGAGATCCTGGCTTACTGACGGCGGCTGCCGGCTGTGTCCGAGGGCATGCGGGGCTCACCGGGAGCTGGGAAAGACAGGGTTCTGCCGTGTGCCGGCGAAGCTGTATGCGGCCCGTGCTGCGCTGCATTTCTGGGAAGAACCTTGCATTTCCGGGAACCGGGGATCCGGAACGGTATTTTTCTCCGGCTGTACTCTGCGCTGTGTTTACTGCCAGAACCGTTCAATCGCCCGCGGGGATGCGGGACAGGAAATCTCACAGGAACGGCTGACGGAAATTTTTCTGGAGCTTCAGGCGCAGGGTGCCCACAACATCAATCTGGTGACGCCGACCCATTATTCCCCCTGGATTGCCGCTGCGCTGAAAGAGGCGAAAAGGCAGGGGCTGAACATTCCTGTGGTCTACAACTGCGGCGGGTATGAGAGGATGGAATCCCTGCGATGGATGGAGGGTCTGGTGGATATCTACCTGACAGATTTTAAATATATGGACAGTGACCTGGCTGCACGGTATTCCAATGCGCCGGACTATCCCCGGGAGGCGAAGAGAGCGCTGGCGCAGATGTTCCGCCAGGTGGGAACTCCTGTTTTTGACGAAGATGGAATGATGAAAAAGGGGATTATCGTCCGCCACCTGCTGCTGCCGGGAGCGCTGAAAAACGCAAAGGCGGTTGTGAAGTATGTGTATGAAACGTACGGTGACGATGTGTATCTCAGTCTGATGAATCAGTATACTCCGCTGACCGGTGAGGAAGGTGAAACGCTCCCGGAGCCGCTGAACCGGAAAGTGACGAAACGGGAATATGAACGTCTGGTGGATGCTGCCCTGGAGCTTGGAGTGACGAATGCATTTATCCAGGAAGGAGATACCGCGAAGGAAAGCTTCATTCCTCCGTTTGAGGGAACCGGACTGTGAGGTTTTCTCTTGACGCAGGAAGAATGTTCCCATATACTTACACCGGAAAGAAAGGCGCCTGCCCACTGTGGTGGGAATTTTTGCAACCGTTCCGCCGACAGAACGGTTACAGATTTTTCAGGCAGGAGAACGTGATGGTTCAGCTTGCTGAACGGTTACGGGAGAACAGATAGGAGAAACAGAATGAGCAATGCGGTTGTAACATTGAAAAAGGGAGAAGGAAGGATGCTGAAGTCCGGAGGACTCTGGATTTTCGACAATGAGATCGCCTCTGTGATGGGCGAGTTTGAGAACGGTGATGTGGTCCTCGTCCGTGATTTCGACGGATATCCGATGGGACGGGGATTCATCAACAGAGATTCGAAAATCCGCATCCGTATGATGACAAGAAACAAGGATCAGGAGGTGGATGAGGCTTTCCTGGAGATGCGGGTGCGAAATGCCTGGGAGTACCGGAAAAAAACGGTGGACACGTCCAGCTGCAGGGTGATTTTCGGGGAGGCGGATTTTCTGCCCGGCCTTGTGGTGGATAAGTTTTCCGACGTGCTGGTGGTGCAGTCTCTGGCTCTCGGAATCGACCGGATGAAAGAGACCATCGTCTCGCTGCTGAAGAAAGTTCTTCTGGAAGACGGAATTGCCGTGCGCGGCGTTTATGAGCGCAGCGATGCCAAAGTCCGGGAGCAGGAAGGCATGGAACGGACCAAGGGATTCCTCGGGGAACCCTTTGATACGGAAGTTGAGATTATCGAAAATGGCGTCCATTATCTGGTAGACGTGAAGGATGGACAGAAGACAGGATTTTTCCTGGATCAGAAGTATAACCGTCTTGCCGTTCAGCGGCTCTGCAGGGACGCGAAGGTTCTGGACTGTTTTACGCATACCGGTTCGTTCGCGCTGAATGCGGGAATCGCCGGAGCGCGGGAGGTGATAGGCGTCGACGCCTCAGAGCTGGGCGTGGAGCAGGCGCGGAAAAATGCGGAGCTGAATTATCTGGAGGATCGGGTGAAATTTATCTGCAGGGACGTCTTTGAGCTGCTGCCGGAACTGGAGGCGAAGGGTGAGAAGTATGATGTGATTATTCTGGATCCGCCGGCGTTTACGAAATCCAGGAATTCTGTGAAAAATGCGGTGAAAGGCTACCGTGAGATCAACCTGAGAGCGATGAAGCTGGTTAAGGATGGCGGCTATCTGGCCACATGCTCCTGCTCCCACTTCATGACCTATGAGCTGTTCACAAAGACCCTTCATCAGGCGGCTCAGAATGTGCACAGGCGTCTCCGCCAGGTGGAATACCGTACCCAGGCGCCGGATCATCCGATTCTCTGGGCGGCGGAAGAATCTTACTATCTGAAATTCTATATTTTTCAGGTGTGTGATGAAAAATAATGTTACCGTTCAGCCAGGTCTGCACATTCACTGCACAGACCATATGAAAGCATAGTGCCTGTGGGCATCCGGGTAACCGTTTGGTTGGGGGGAGACGGAGATTATGAAGAGAAAGAAGACAGCCAGGCGGCAGACAAGCTGCGATTCCTGTGCCAATTATGTTTATGATGAGGAATATGAGTGTTATACCTGTGAGGTAGATCTGGACGAGGATGAGATGGCCCGTTTTATGGCGGATACTTTTTATGACTGTCCCTATTACCGTCTGGGAGACGAGTATGCGATTGCGAGAAAGCAGTAGGCCGTATATCTGCAAATCCTATATTTTTCTGCGGCCTGTACAGGGAATGCACAGGCCTGATGGAATATTTACAGATAATTTATATATTTTTTAGAAGTTTTAGAAAAAGACTATTAGGTATTTGTCAATTTCTGTTATATAATAGATGTGTAACCAGGGGACAGCAGTTGCAGGTTCCGGACCGTCTGGTACATGGAGATGGGACGGATGGAACTGCCGGACCGGAGCTCCGTTTCAGAGGAAACGGGAGCGGGAGTCGCAAAGGACGAAGGGGATGACGCATATGAGAATAACAGAAATGATTTATCAGGATATAGAAGTGATCAGAGAACTGCGGACCAGAATTCTGGTTCGGCTTGGCGTGCTGCGGCCGGTAAAGGTGACAGCGTGTCCTGAGAGCACGCGAGATCATCGCAGGTTCTGAGAAGTCTGAAAAAAGCTGAAAAGAAAACTCCGGAACTGTTCAGACGACAGAGAGATACTGTCGGCTGAGCAGTTTTTGTATTGGCGGAACCGTTCCGAAAAACAGTGAGTTATGAACATTTTGGAGGTGGAAAGTTATGATTTATATTCCTTATTACGGCGCGCTGACGCTGCCGGATGTTTCCTGCTATTTTAAACTGGACGCACTGAAAGAGATGGCCGACAAACCCATAGAAGTCGGCGACAAAGTTCTCTTTCTGATGCTGAAGGAGTCCAAAAAGGACGATGAGATACGTGCCGAGGATATTTACCCCATTGCGACCCGCGGCGTGGCGGAGAGCATCGAGGGCGAGTGGGCGCTTCTTCATACGACCAGCCGTGTGAACCTGGATTCCATTCAGGCGGACGGAAAATCGTTCCATGTGGAAATGCGTACCCGTCCGGAAATCAATGATCTGGACCCGGAAGAGCAGAACAAACGCTTTCAGAAAATGCGCTCGGATATGCTGGAGGCGCTGGAGGGAACCCAGTGGCTGATGGGCGCCAGAAATTATGTGATGCGCTGGAACAATATGAATGAACTGGTGTCGCTGACTTCGGCGATGCTTCAGATCAGCAGTGATGAAAAGTATGCGATCCTGGCGGAGGATTCCGTTGCAAAACGTACGGAGCGGATGGAAAAGGCTTTTTACGAGTCGCTGGAGCTGTACAAGGTCAACAGTGAGGCGCAGGATGCACAGAAACAGTCCAATGAACAGCTGTACCGTGAGCAGGCGATCCGCAGACAGATGAATTATCTCCAGGGCGAGCTGGACAAGCTGCATCCGGAGAATGTGACGGATATTCAGAAGTTTGAGAAGAAAATTCAGGAGTCCGGGATGAACGAGACTGCCCGGGCAGAAGCGGAGAAAGTACTGAACCGCATGAAGCAGGAAGGACAGGAGGGGCATGAATACGGAATGCTCTATGATTACCTGGATTTTGTTACCGGACTGGTGTGGAAGAAAGAGCCGCCGGCTGAGATTGATCTTGAGGCTGCCCGCAAGGTTCTGGATGAAGATCATTTCGGGCTGAAAAAGACAAAGGACCGGATCATACAGCAGATTGCTGTGATGGCTCTCAATAAAAAGCAGTCAGGTTCCATTCTCCTGTTTGTAGGGGCTCCCGGAACCGGAAAGACCAGTATCGGGCAGAGTATTGCCAAAGCACTGCAGCGTAAATATGTACGGGTCAGCCTGGGCGGCGTCCGCGACGAGGCGGAAATCCGCGGCCACCGGCGCACCTATATCGGCGCGATGCCGGGGCGTATTATGGATGGAATCCGGCGGAGCGGGGCGTCTAACCCGGTTGTGGTTCTGGACGAGGTGGACAAACTGGTAAGGGATTACGGCGGAGATCCGTCCAGCGCCCTTCTGGAGGTGCTGGATCCGGAACAGAATGCGACATTCACCGACCACTATATGAATGTTCCCTATGATCTGTCGGACGTTCTGTTTGTCTGCACCGCCAATACTACAGATACGATTCCGGAGCCGCTGCTCAACCGTATGGAGGTCATCTCCTTCCCGGGATATTCGGCTCTGGAAAAATTCCAGATCGCCAAACGCCATCTTCTGCCCAAGGCCATGGAAAAAGCGGGTATTTCAGAGGAACAGCTGACAGTCAGCGACGAGACGCTGCGGGCGGTGATCGCCGATTACACGATGGAGGCAGGCGTCCGGGGACTGAAAAACCGGCTGGATACCCTGTGCCGTGCGGCGGCGGTTCAGCTGGTCAGCGGCGCGAAGGAATCCGTGAAGGTGAAACCGGAGGATCTGCGGGGACTTCTGGAACTGGCGCCGATTCGCCATGATCATATTCTGGAGGCAAAGGCACCCGGTATTGTGACGGGACTGGCGTGGACCCAGGCGGGCGGAGAGATTCTGTTTATAGAGACTCTGTTTACCAAAGGAAACGGAAAAACTGTCATTACCGGACAGCTGGGCGATGTGATGAAAGAATCCGTGCAGATTGCAGTCAGCCTTGTAAAATCCATCTTTCCGGAAGAATCGGAGAAGTTTGTACATAACGATCTTCATATTCACGTTCCGGCCGGAGCGGTTCCGAAGGACGGACCGTCGGCGGGCATTACGCTGACCACGGCGCTGGCTTCGCTGGTAACCGGAAATGCGGTCAGCCCCGAATATGCGATGACCGGAGAGGTTTCTCTGCGCGGCGTCGTCATGCCGATCGGCGGTCTGCCGGAAAAACTGATGGCGGCCCAGAGAGCGGGAGTAAAACAGGTGTTTATTCCGGAAGAAAATCAGGATGATCTGATGGATGTGGCGGAGGAAGTCAGACAGGCGCTGAAGATCGTTCCTGTTCACTATGTCACAGATGTGCTGAAACAGACGGGCGTCATGAAGGATACCTGCGCGTCCTGAGACCGGCGGCAGGCTTCATCAGTCATACGAAGCGCCCGGTTGCGCATATGTTGGTAAAAAAGACGATTCAGACGCCGGTATTCCCAAAGGAGAAGACCGGCAGAAGGTCAGGAGAACTGTATGGCATATGAAACTTACCAGGTGGTGACGGGCACGGTTATGGCAATCCAGGATATGGAAAATGACTGCTGTTCCAAAATAATCAGCATCAGCGACCGCGGACGGGAGGTACAGTTTGTCGTATCCGGGCGCACTCTGGTGATCAACAACACAACGTTGCGCAGAGGAATGAGAGTCGCTGCATTTTACGATGCGAATCTTCCGACTCCGGCGATCTATCCGCCCCGCTATCAGGCGGAAATCGTCACAATGCTCTGGCGGAATCAGAGCGTGGCGCTGGCCTATTTTGACGAAAATCTTCTTGCCGCGGACCAGTCCCTTCAGCTGAATCTTGACAGGCAGGTAAAGATCACAACGGCAAACGGACAGAGCTACAGCTGCAGTCCCGGAAACGCTGAGCTGCTGGTCTATTATACGGCGGTGACAAGAAGCATTCCGCCCATGACAACGCCACAGAAGATTATCGTCCTGTGTCCGGAGTAGTTACCGTTCAGCCAGGTCTGCGCCGGGCAGCCGTTCCCTTCGACGGAACGGCTGCCCGGCATTTTTTTGTTGGTTCCCTATGCTGCTTATATTGACGAAATGCTCCGGAGGGAGTAAGATATTTTGGAGTTACAGTTTGGAAAATATAAGGAGGGACCGGACATTGAAAGGCAATAAATACGAAATAGACATGTGCAACGGCACAATCATGGACAAACTCATCTCTTTCTCCCTTCCCCTGATGATTTCCAGCATTCTGCAGCTGATGTTCAACGCGGTGGATATCATTGTTGTGGGAAGGTTCAGCGGCAGTCAGGCGCTTGCAGCAGTGGGATCCACCACTGCGCTGATCAACATTTTCACCAATCTTTTTATCGGCATTTCTCTGGGCGCAAATGTTCTTGCGGCCCGATATCACGCGGCGAAACGGGACAGGGAGATGTCGGAAGCGGTACATACGGCGATTGCGCTGGCGCTGGTCAGCGGAATTCTGATGGCATTTGTGGGCGTGGGAGTCTCCAGACTGGCGCTGGAGGTGATGGAGACGCCGGCAGACGTCATCGATCAGTCTGTGACTTATATGAGAATTTATTTTATGGGAATGCCGTTCTTCATGCTCTATAACTATGGCGCGGCAATTCTGCGGGCAGTGGGAGATACGAAACGGCCGCTTGTCTTTCTGATTGTTGCCGGTCTTGCCAATGTTGTGCTGGATCTGCTGCTGGTGATTGTGATCCCTCTGGGAGTCGCCGGCGTGGCGATCGGAACCGTGGCGTCCCAGATGATTTCCTGTATTCTGGTGCTCTGGTGTCTGTGCCGGACGGAAGCGAGTTATCAGCTGCATTTTTCCAGGCTCAGAATCCGGGGAATTTACCTGAAACGTATCTTTCAGGTGGGAATTCCGGCGGGAATCCAGAGTACGGTCATCAGTTTTTCCAACGCGCTGCTTCAGTCGTCGGTGAATTCCTTCGGTTCCACAGCAATGGCCGGTTACACGGCGGCGAACAATATTCTCGGATTTCTGTATGTGGCAGTGAACGCAGTCACCCAGGCTTGTATGAGCTTCACCAGCCAGAATTACAGTGTAAAGAAGACAAAAAGAATGGACCGGGTTTTTGTGGATTGTCTGATTCTGTCGGCGGGAGTGGCAGCCGTGCTTGGAATCGGAGCGTATCTGTTGGGAACGCAGCTTCTGTCCATTTTCACATCAGATCCGGATGTGGTTCAGTGCGGTCTTGAGATTCTCTCGATCACCACCGTACCGTATTTCCTCTGTGGAATTATGGATCTGATTCCGGGCGCTCTGCGGGGGATGGGACGTTCGGCAGTGCCGATGGTTCTGTCGGTGATCGGAACCGTAGGTACAAGGGTTCTCTGGATTTATGTGTTTTTCCCGCATCACAGATCGCTGTACTTCCTCTTTATTTCCTATCCGGGTTCCTGGATCGCTACCATTCTCATGCAGGCGGTCTGCTATTACTTTGTCAGAAAACAGTGCAGGAAAGAACTGCAGGTGGAATAAATACGCAGGGAGCAGAAAAGCACAGATTCTGTGTGCATCTGACCATCAAAAGTCACGTAATTGTTGCGCAAATTAAGAAATTCCCAAGAAAAAGTGTAGTGAAATTTCCTTCTGTCTGTGTTATCATGAATATGTATGGAAAATGTAAGAATCCCATTTTTCTCTCGTGTTGGGCTGTGAAAAATGGGATTAAAATTTATCAGATGTGAAAAGGAGGAGATTCCACATGGAAAATGCAGTACTGACGGCAATCAAAGAGAGAAGAAGCATCCGGAAATACAAGAAGGAACAGATCAGCGACGAACAGCTGAAAGCGATTCTTGAGGCAGCGACTTATGCGCCGACCGGCCAGGGAAAACAGTCGCCGGTGATGGTAGTGGTACAGAAGCCGGAACTGATTGAAAAGCTGTCCCGCCTGAATGCAGGGGTAATGGGTTCGGACGGCGATCCGTTTTACGGGGCTCCGACGGTTGTTGTGGTTCTGGCGGATTCTGCCAGAGGAACCTGTGTGGAGGACGGTTCTCTGGTGATGGGCACACTGCTTCTGGCGGCGCATGCAGTCGGCGTGGATTCCTGCTGGATTCATCGGGCGCGGGAGGTTTTCGAGACGCCGGAAGGCAAAGAACTGCTGAAAGAGTGGGGACTGTCGGACAACTATATTGGTATCGGAAACTGTATTCTCGGTTACCGTGACTGTGAATATCCGGAGCCCAAGGAGAGAAAGAAAGACTATATTATCTATGCATAAGATTATGATGATTGAGGACGACCCGGTTATAGCGAAAACGGTCGGGGAAACGCTGACCTCCTGGGGAATGGAAGTTTACTGTGTGGAAGATTTTCAGAATGTCATGGCGGAATTCACTTCTTTCTCGCCGCAGCTTGTGCTGCTGGACATCTCGCTGCCGTTTTACAACGGATATCACTGGTGCCAGGAGATCCGCCGGGTCTCCAAAGTGCCGGTGATTTTTCTGTCGTCCGCGGCGGACAAAATGAATATTATCATGGCGGTCAATATGGGAGCGGATGATTTTATCGCGAAGCCGTTCGATCTGAACATTCTGACGGCTAAGGTTCAGGCGATGCTCCGGAGAACCTATGATTTCGGGAGAGAGACGAATCTGCTGGAGCACCGTGGCGCGATCCTTGATACCGGCAGCGGCATTCTGAACTACCAGGGACAGCGGATTGAGCTGACGAGAAATGAGTGGAGAATTCTCCAGGTGCTGATGGAGAACAAAGGAAAGGCAGTGAGCAGAGACACACTGATGACCAGGCTCTGGGAATCCGACAGCTTTATCGATGACAACACCCTCACCGTCAACGTGACCCGGCTTCGGAGAAAACTGGAGGAAATCGGCCTGGAAAATTTCATACGCACGAAAAAAGGCGTAGGGTATTTTGTGGAGTGAAAATGAGACAACTGTTCAACTATCTGAAGAAAATTTTCCCGACACTGCTCTGGACCGCTTTTTTCCTGGGGATTTTCGCGCTGGTGTGTTTTCTGTACGATGTTCCGGTGCAGCCGGCGGTATATGCGGCGCAGGTGGCGCTGGTGTTCGGGGCGTTGGCGGTGATGATCGGATTTTTCCGGTTCCGCAGAAAATCCATGGAACTGGAGAAGATCAGGGAGGACATTGTTCTGGCGGAGGAACTGCCTGAGCCGGAAGATTCCGTTGAGGAAGTCTATCAGGACATGGTGAGAGTGCTGCGGCAGAAAATGGCGGAAATGGAAGAGAAGGATCGTTCCTCCTACCGGGAGATGATCGAATATTACACCCTCTGGGCCCATCAGATCAAGACGCCGATTGCGGCGATGCGCCTGCTTCTGCAGCAGGAGGACAGTGACAGAAACAGGGAGCTTCTGTCAGAACTGTTTAAAATCGAACAGTATGTACTGATGGTTCTTCAGTATCTGAGGCTGGAGAGTGAGTCCAGCGATCTGGTGCTGAAAACCCAGAACCTTGACGACATTATCCGCCAGGCGGTGAAAAAATATGCGCCGCTCTTTATCCGGAAAAAGCTGACGCTGGTCTATGAGCCTGTGAACTGCCAGGTGCTGACCGATGAGAAATGGCTGGAATTTGTCCTGGAGCAGATTCTGTCCAACGCGATCAAATATACGAAGCGCGGCAGTGTAGCGGTTTACATGGACGACCGGGAGGAGAAAACGCTGGTGATCGCAGACACCGGCATCGGAATCGCCGCGGAGGATGTTCCCCGTGTTTTTGAAAAAGGCTTTACCGGTTATAATGGAAGATATGACAAGCGTTCTACCGGAATCGGCCTTTATCTGTGCAGGAGAGTTCTGAACCGCCTGTCCCATACCATACGGATCGAGTCGGAGCCGGGGCAGGGAACGAGAGTTTATATCAATCTGGATACGGTGAATCTGCAGCCGTAAAGGAACTTGTTCGATCCGCAGCGCTCATCATGGGAGGAGAACAAAATGAAAAAATGGAAGAGATCAGACTGGTATACGATTCCGAATCTGCTGGGATATTTCCGGATTCTTCTGATTCCGGTGTTCGCATGGCTGTATCTGAATGCGGAGACGGAGGGAGAGTATATCAGGGCGGCGCTTGTCATCGGCCTGTCCGGCCTGACGGATCTGTTCGACGGAAAGATCGCGAGAAAATTTCATCAGATCACAGAGCTTGGGAAATTTCTCGACCCGCTTGCGGATAAACTGACGCTTGGCGTGATTATCCTCTGCCTTGCCGCACGCTACCGGGAAATCTGGCTCCTGGTGGGGCTGTTTGTGGTGAAGGAAGGGTTTATGGCTGTGATGGGACTTCTGCTTCTCAGGAGAAACGGGAGAAAACTGGACGGAGCTCAGTGGTATGGAAAGGTATGCACGGCGGTTTCCTATGTGGTGATGTTTCTCCTTCTGATTCTTCCGGATCTTCCCCTTCCCGCCGTGAGGACGCTGACGGGGCTGTGTGCGGCGCTGATGGTCTGCACCCTCTGCTTTTATATTCCTGTGTTCCGGGAAATGTGGAGAGAATCGTGAGAAAGGATGGAGAGTATGGAGACAAAACTGCTGCTGGTGGAGGATGATCCGGGGATCGTCCGTTCGCTGACAGAATTTCTCAGAAAAGAAGGGTTCTGTGTGAGTTCCGCGCCGGGCCAGCAGAAAGCACTGGAACTGGCGGAAACACAGTCCTTTGACCTGGCGCTCCTGGATATTTCTCTGGCGGACGGAAACGGTTTTGTGGTGTGCTCCGCGCTGAAGCAGATCCGGGACATCCCGGTGATTTTTCTGACTGCGTCGGGAGATGAGTACAGTATCGTGACCGGGCTGGATATGGGAGCGGACGATTACGTGTCGAAACCCTTCCGCCCGAGAGAACTGGTATCCCGGATTCGTTCCGTCCTGCGGAGGGCCGGAAAGTCGGGCGCCCGGCTGCGTCTGGGACCGGTGACTGTGGACACTGAGAAAGGCATCGCATACCGGGATGGAAAAGAACTGAATCTTTCCGCTCTGGAATATCGTCTGCTGCTGATCTTTCTGAATAACCGCGGCAGAGTGCTGACCCGAAGCCAGCTGCTGGAGGAACTCTGGGATATGGCAGGAGATTTTGTCAATGACAACACGCTGACGGTATACATAAAAAGAATCCGGGAAAAAATTGAGGAAGATCCCCAGAATCCGAGACTGATTCTGACCGTGCGGGGACTCGGATACCGGACAGGAGAAGAGTAAAATGGTAATTACCTGGATATCGGAAAATGGAAAAGACGTTCTTCTGCTGGTTCTGACGGTGTGTCTGCTGGGAGCGGTCGTGGCAGCCGCGGCGCTCCGGCTTCGGAGAAAAAAGCACATCCGGGAATTTATCCGGGAGACGGACCGGCTGCTCCACGGGGAGGAGACGTTCCGTCTGTCCGACTACAGAGAAGATGATCTGAATCAGCTGGAAAATCAGGTACAGAAACTGACAGTCCGTCTGCGGGAGCAGGCGGATTTGCTGCAGAAAGACAAAAAATATCTGGCGGATTCCATCGCTGACATATCTCACCAGATCCGTACACCGCTGACCGCAGTCCATCTGATCTGCGCTTCCCTGATGGATGAGGATCTTCCGGAAGAGGCCAGAGAGAGTCTGTGGGAAATCAAACGGCAGCTGGGGCGTATGGACTGGCTGATTCATTCCCTGCTGAAAATTGCCCGCCTGGATGCCGGAACCATCACCTTTCAGAAAGAGACATACCCTCTGGAGGAGCTGGCGGGTCAGGCGCTTCTTCCCCTGGAGATCCAGATGGAACTGAAAAATCAGAGCATTCAGAAAGAGATCGGCGGAACCTTTCAGGGTGATCTGGCCTGGACTGCCGAAGCGCTGGGAAACATTCTGAAAAACTGCTCGGAACACACGCCGGAAGGGGGAACCATTTTCCTGACCGGTCACGAAAATCCTCTTTACACGGAAATCATCGTCCGTGACACAGGACCGGGAATCGATCCGAAGGATCTGCCCCATCTGTTTGAACGTTTTTACCGGGGAAAAGACGCCAAAGACCAGAGCATCGGAATCGGCCTTGCGCTCAGCCGGATGATCCTTACCAGCCAGAACGCGACCCTCCGGGCAGTAAATTCTCCCAAAGGCGGCGCCGAATTCATCATCCGTTTTTACAAGTCGACCGTATAATCACAGGATTCTCCGCGTTGCAGCTGCCCCTAAAATGACAGAATAGTCACAGGAAAGTCATCGCGCCGTCATCTGTTCCTGCTATACTTGGTACATCAGATATATAAAACGGCAAAGGAGAGTAAAACATGGAACTGTTACGGGCAGAACATCTGAAAAAAGTATACGGAACCGGCGACAGCCAGGTATGTGCGCTGGATGACATCTCTTTCTCCGTAAACAAAGGAGAATTTTTATCCATCATCGGTCCATCCGGCTCCGGAAAATCCACATTGCTCCACATCCTCGGCGGTGTGGACCGGCCTACCGGCGGCCATGTCTATCTTCAGGGACAGGACATTTATCAGCAGAACGAGGAACAGCTTGCGATTTTCAGGAGAAGAGAGGTTGGCCTGATCTATCAGTTTTACAATCTGATCCCTGTGCTGGATGTGGAGGAGAATATTACTCTGCCGGTCCTGATGGACGGCAGGAAGGTGGACAGAAAATGGCTGGGAGAACTGATGGATGTGCTGGGGCTGAAAGGCAGAGAGCGCCATCTTCCCAACCAGCTGTCCGGAGGACAGCAGCAGAGAGTTTCCATCGGGAGGGCGCTGATGAACGTTCCCGCCATAGTGCTTGCGGATGAGCCCACGGGAAACCTGGATTCCCGCAACAGCCAGGAGATCGTGGAACTTCTGAAAATGTCCAATGAGAAATACGGACAGACGCTGATCGTCATCACCCATGATGAGAACATTGCCCTGCAGGCAGACCGGATTCTCGCCATTGAGGACGGAAAGATTGTCAGAGATGAGGTGATCCGCGGATGAATATTTTCTGGAAAGTGACGGGAAGAACCATGAAAAAAAACCGGGTGCGGACGGCGGCGTCCGTGGTCGGGGTGATTCTTTCATCGGCTATGTTTGTTGCTGTGACTACTCTGTGCGTCAGTATGGTGAGTTATCTGAAGGAATCCTATGTCTGGAGCTATGGAAACTATCATGTAAGCCGTTCCGGGCTGACGTCGGAGGAATATGACGGGATGGTACATGACAGCAGGGTGTCTGACGCCGCATCCTCACAGACGCTTGGCTTCTCGGAAATTGAAAATGAAAACGACAGCAAGCCTTATCTGGAGATCGACGCGGTGGACGGGAAATTTCTGGAATCCATGCCTGTCCATCTGACCAGAGGCCGTCTGCCGGAAAACAGCCGGGAGCTTCTGCTGCCGGACCACCTGACCACAAGAGGAGGGGTTACGGTGGAGGTCGGCCAGACGATGGATCTGCAGGTGGGACAGCGGGTATTCGACGGACAGGTGCTTCCTTACGGGGAAATTCCATATGAGGAAGGGGAGCACCTGGAACATTCTGAGAATTTCCGGTTTACCGTCGTCGGTACCTACGAGTGGCCGTCCTTTGAAATGTATAATGCCGCCGGCTATCTCTCCCTGACCCTGGAGGACAGCGCGCTTCCTGCGGGGAATACCCGGAATGCATGGATTCTGCTGAAGCATCCGCAAAAGGATCTTCAGGGATTTCTGGAAGATTATGAAGCGTACGGAGAGGTGGCGGGTACCAACAGTTCTCTGCTGGCCATCGAGGGCGCCAGCGATTATACCAATTACAATATCGTTCTGTACGGGATGGGAGGTATTCTGATTCTGCTGATTGTGCTTGCCTCTGTGTCCATGATTTACAGCGCCTTTTCCATTTCTGTCAGTGACAGAACCAGGCAGTTTGGGCTGCTCTCTTCTGTGGGAGCCAGCAGAAAGCAGCTGCGGACATGCGTCCGCCAGGAGGCGCTCCTGATTTCGGCTGCGGGAATTCCCGTGGGGATTGGCTGCGGGCTTTTGGGAATCTGGATAACGATTCAGGCGATTCAGGATCAGCTCCGCAGTCTGACGGCGTCTCAGCTGTCCATGGAGATGAAGGTGGAGCCGCTGGCGGTCGGGGCAGCTGTGGTTATCGCGTTTGTCACTGTGTGGATTTCCGCATGGATTCCGTCGAGGCGGGCGATGAAGGTGACGGCCATCGAGGCAATCCGTCAGAACCAGGATATCCGGACGCAGAAACGTCCGGTGCGGATGTCCGCAGGGATGCTGCGCCTGTTCGGAATGGAAGGGCTGCTGGCGAAGAAATATTTCAGAAGAAACAGAAAAAAATACCGTGCGACGATTATTTCCATGGCCCTGAGCGTGATGATTTTCATTGCCTCCTCCGCCTATGGGGCAGCGCTTGCCTCCGTGTTTGAGAGAGAAATTTACGTCCATGAGGCGGATCTGATCTACCGTTACGGAAGTGAAAAACAGATGGAGCAGCTGAACGAATGGCTGCGCCGGGAGCCGCAGGTGAAAAAGACAGCGTGGAGGAGACTGGACACGCTCTTCATAGGAGAAGATGAGAACTACGTGGAGGACGAGTACTGTCAGGAGAACGGCATAGAAAGCTACGACGACGGGGACGGCTGCTGGACGGCGGATGTCTGCTATCTGGATGAGGAAGCCTATCGGCAGGTGGTGCAGGAAAATCAGCTGGATGAGTCGGTCTTTCTGGATACAGAGAATCCTCCGGCAATTCTGGTCAACAAAGGGAAAACTCTGAATTACGGGGACGGAAGTACCCGGAAGATGGTGACGTTCGATTATGTCAGAGAAGGTACGGATCATCTGACGGTGGTGGAACGGAGAAGCTGGCCGGAGGGGATTCCGGAGGAAGAGAGAGACAGCTGGATCAGTTATATGCTGTGGGAAGAAGAGACGGGGAGGTGGATGCTGTACTTTGAAAATGACAATGGGGAGCAGCGGCAGGAACCGGCTGCGACCCATGAGATCGCCGTGGGTGCGCTGATCGCCGAGACGCCGCTGGGAGGAACCGACGGAGGGCTGATCTATCCCATGAGCGTCTGCCCGGACAGTGTAAAGGAAACCACGTCCGGAGAAATCATGATTGAAGTGAAGAACTATCAGGAGGCGCTGGATTCCCTGAACCAGTATCTGGAGGAGCAGAATATGGGCCAGGGCGACGGCTATCTCACCGATCTGTACCGTCAGGAAAAAGACAGCAGGAATATTGTTCTGATGATTGAAGTGTTTGCCGCTGGCTTTACTGTCCTGATGACGCTGATCACGGCAGTAAACGTCTTCCATACCATCAGCACCAGTCTGAACCTGCGCCGCAGAGACTTTGCAATGCTCCGCTCGGCAGGCATGACTCCGAAAGAGATGAACCGAATGCTGAACTATGAATGCCTTATCTACGGAATCAAGTCTCTGGTCTACGGTGTTCCGCTGGGCATCCTTATGGCTGGGCTGATTCAGATGGTACTGATGCAGGCGGACCTGCAGACGGTTTCCATCGCCTGGCAGATCTATCCGGCCTCCGTTCTGCTGGTATGGATTCTCGTATGGCTTACCACTGTCTATGCGAGAAAACGACTGCGCAGACACTCTCTGATCGAAGACCTGAAAAATGACAATATCTGAAGTCTGTGGCGTAACGGAATTGTTTACGGTAAAACCGTCACAGAAAGCCGGCCTGCTTTTCTTTTCACCATATACTGCCTTCCGCGGAAAGGAACCAGCACTTCCACGTCGCCCATTTCTCCGGGGATGTGCGGCTCAAACCGCAGGCCTTCCGGTGCGCCGGGATCCGGAATCAGCCCTGCAATTTCCTCGATCAGCACAGAGATCGGAGCACAGGCCCAGGGATGGCACAGGCTGGTGTTCCACTTCTGCTCTTTTCCCCACGCCTCCCAACATGCTGTCGCCCCTTCCCGGAGCATGTTTATCCAGCCATGTTCACTTTCATTGACGATAGCACGGTAAACCTCCTCGTATCTTCCTGCCCGTGCCAGAGCCCGCAGATAGAAATAGCTGACCAGGACGCCGCAGCACATTCCCTTTTCAACGAGAAAATCAGCGATCTTCTGCTCTGTCCCTTCCGGGTACAGATCGTAGAAGAGCGGGTAGATATTGGAGTGGAGGGTACTGTGACTGCTGTATGGACGATCGGTGAAAAGGCCTGTTTCTTCGGAAAAGAAACTGCTGATATAGGAGCGCTTCAGTGCCTCTGCATCATAACTGAGCGGCAGCCCGAGGATCTGTTCCATCCCGGACACCATTTTCACAGCTCCGATATAAAGCGCATTTATCACGTTGTGACAGCCGGGCGCCACAACAGGACGGCTCAGATCAAAATCATATCCGTCCCTCAGATTCTCCGGCCAGTCCACCAGATTCCATTTGTCTCCCACCTGCTCAAGCAGTCCGTCCTCCCGCTCATACTGCCGGAAATGTTCAATGATTCCTTTTGCTGTCGGATAATATTGTCTCAGGAAGTTTTTGTCTCCCGTAAACTGATAATCCGTCAGCAGCAGCTGAGGCCACATCAGGGAAAAATCCGCTATTTCCTGCATCAGGGATCCCGGCGCCACCGCCATCAGCCCGGGGCAGATCTTTGCTGTCTGCGCGAACTGATCTACACATTTCCGCAGCATTTCAACTGAACCAGTCAGCCAGACTTGAGCCCGGGAAGTTACGACCGCATCTCCCAGATACTGTCCCTTTTCTCTCGTAGGGCAGTCCAGATATCCTTCCTGCGTTCCATATTTCACTCCGTTTCTGCAAAGCTCAAAGATCTGATTCACTGTTTTCCGGTCTGACCGGAAGGTACAGAGTGTCTCATCCATTGGATAGTGGCGCACCACAGCACGGATCCGGCAGATCTTCGTTTCCGGCCCGCAGAGAATCTGTCCATAACGGAATCCTTTGTAGTCATAGAGCTCCAGCCGGTTTGTTCCCTTTCGCAGCGTCCATGTTTCTTCATAGGTGCAGCCGCACCGCATATCATACCGGACATTCCCTTCTTCCGTCAGCTCTTCCCCGCAGCGGACAACAACGTCGGCACTGTCCTCGGAGGATTCCGCTTCCATCTCCAGGGATCCCGTGATCTCCTGTCCCATATCGAGAAACCATCCTTCGGAAGATCGCCTCAGTTCCTTTGGCTGCATTTCGTAGATTGCGAGCATTTTCACTGGCTGCTTTACAAACCGGTATCCGGTCGGCTCGATCTTCACCATAGGCTTCCAGAACCGGTCGTCATATTCCGGAGCATTCCAGTCGTCATCCCATAAACGACTGTCAAAATCCTCCAGAAACTGGGTATCATATCCTGTTGTCTCTCCGGAATATGCCTTCGAAATCTGATATCTCCACTCCGGCGTCTCTGCAGATTCCGTTCTGCCTGTTCCCCGGCGGAGAATTTCGCAGCCGAGTCCGAATCTTCCGTCTCCGCTGTTCCATACCCGGTTTACCAGACCCTGATAATAGAGATGTACGGCGAGAATGTTCCCGCCGGATCTCAGCTGATCTGTGAGGTCGAACTCGTTGTAATAATAATGCTCCGGATATGCCGGCGCCGGTCCCTGCCCCATAAAACTGCCATTGACATACAGCTTGTAATAATCATCCGCGGTAATCCGCAGAATCAGTCTCTCGCCGCTCTGTCCATGTTCTTCGCCGCAGGATATCACAGCGCGCGCCAGCACATGCAGATTTGACGGGAGGACGGATGCGGCCGCCGTACCAGAGGCTGTCTGTCCCGTATTCTGAGTAGTTTCCTCGCTGCAGCCAGGTTCTTCCTGCTCTTTGTGATACAGATTCAGCGGCCTGACCGTTCCCGCTTCGGGAATGGTGAACCAACTGTTCCGGAAGATTTCCCGCTTTGTTTCCTGTTCCATCTTGTCTCCTCAATTATAATGTTTTACAGATAATCCACTTTCGTCCGGATGGTCTGCGTTCCCGGTTGGATCGAATAGACCGCCATGGGGATCGTCGTCTTGGAATTCACAAGATTGGTATTCGGATCCGGGATCAGGATCTGTCCTTTGCCTTCCCCGTCCAGAACTGTCACGCGGCAATAACTTTCCTGATTCTCCACAAGCGACTCTGTACCTGACTCCTTTCGGTCGAACGGTTTTCTGTCATCTGTAGACACAGCGAACCCACAGTCGTATGCCCTGCATGCCACATCGCTTGTGATCTCATGGATCCGCAGATGTCCGGTTTCTGTCGGCTCGATCGTTGTCGTCACATGGATGCCTTTGATCGGCGTCCAGGAAAAACGGATATGATCCTTATCAATCTCAAATTCCGGCTCTATAATATCTTTCACAAAGAAATACCCGTAGACTTCAAAAGCGAGCATGCTGTCTGGAGCACATTCCGGAAGCGTCACATTAGAACGCATAATGCTGAAGCCGAACCTGCTGGAGTAAGCGAATTTTGAATATTTCTCTACAGTATGGCTGTGCCCGTCGGCCTGCAGACGTCCCGGGATGAGCGCCACCACATTTCCGCTGCCTCTCTGGATGACCATATTGGCATGCTCCAGATATTTCTTAGGCTCAAGCCGGGGCAGCGGCGCGCATTCTGCCTGCCAGAAGGCATGGTCCGCCGGAAGTCCCAGGAACATAAACGCCTTCATGGCCCAGTACGGAGATCCTGGCGCGTTGTAGCTCTCCGACATCTGAAGGTTCGGGTAGGCGTAGCCAATGGACAGGATATCTGCGTTGTCAAAGATCGGAAGATTCAGCCAGTACACCAGATGCCGGACCAGGATTCCTTTCAGCACAGGGAGAGGAAATACCTCCACCCCGCACAGAGCACATACGGCATAGTAAGCTGCCTGGGCAAACCGGTATGTCATGGATCGCCCGTATGCAAAGCTGGAACCGTCCTCCGAAAACCAGTAAATATAATCCTTCCCAAAAGCAAGCGCTCTCTCAATGAACCTCCTGCATCGTTCCGGATCCTCTTTCTCCATGAATCTTGCGTAGACCATCCCGTAAGTCACCATGACGAAGGGATTGTAATAATCCTTGTCGCCTCCGTTTCCGTCATTATACCATCCGCCTGCGTCATAGTAGGCATCGATGCATTCCAGTCCTTCCTTCAGGCGTTCTTTATCATAGGGACGTCCTCTCTTGCAGAGAGCCACATTGGTAATGATGCTGAAAAACTGCCAGTTGCATGCGCAGCACTCATGCCGGTTGATCTCCCAGAGCCATTCTGTCAGATTGTCCTTCCCCTTTTCAGAGAGAGGATCCCAGACCTTTTCCGGGCAAAACAGCATTCCGAAAGCAATGGCTGCCATCTCGCAGAATTTCTGGTCATAATCCCTGCAGGTGTGCCAGTAATCCGGGTGCTCCGGATCCGGACCTGCCTCCAGACCTTTTCGGTAGATTTCTTCAAATTCCGGATCACTTCCCCCTCCGGCCCAGAATGGAACCAGCCCCCACAGGGGGCGGGCAAAAGATTCCATTGGGATCGTGTCGTTCTCATAGTGGGTGCTTGTATTCCCCACGTAGAGTCTTGCACAGCTCTCACTGTAATAAGGCTTCAGCGGATTCAGGACATCAAGGAGCACCTTCTCAGCGCGCTCTCTGGTCTGGAAATCCTTTTCAGTAAATCGTCTCATCTTCAGAATACCTTTCTAATATTATATATTTATGGTTCGTATTCCTTACAGCCGGTAAGAAAGGAACCATCCAAAGCACTGAATCAGGAACCTGAAGTTTGCCCCAGACGCCTGCCTCTGCATCCCTGACCTGTTACTTTTCCGGCTTATTATGCCTCTCCGGAAACGAAAAGTCGAGAGCTGCGAGGTTTTTGACTTATCCTCCAAAATTACATGATTGTAAGGTTGCGGGGAAAAATGTAAGAGAAAACTAAGGTGTCGGAATCGGACCTTTGCTATAATGAGAACATCAAAAGCAAGGAGGCACAAAGGCAATGGCGATTCTGGAAGTCAATCATTTGAAGAAAGTATATACCACCCGCCTGGGAAGCAATCATGTACAGGCGCTGAGTGATGTGAATTTTACTGTGGAGAAAGGGGAGTTTACCGCGATCATGGGCGAATCCGGAAGCGGAAAGACGACGCTTCTGAATATTATGGCGACGCTGGATAAACCCACCGGAGGGGAAGTAAAGCTGAACGGACGATCCCTGAATACGCTGAAATCAAAGGAAGTAACCGCGTTCCGACGGGAAAATCTCGGCTTTGTTTTTCAGGATTTCAACCTGCTGGACACATTTTCTCTGGAAGACAATATTTATCTCCCGCTGGTACTGGAAGGAAAACCTTATCCCGAGATGAAAAAGAAAGCGGAACCGCTGGTGAGAAAGCTGGGCATCGGGGAGATTCTCTCGAAATATCCCTATGAAGTTTCCGGCGGGCAGAAACAGAGGACCGCTGTGGCGCGGGCGCTGATTACGGATCCTCAGATTGTTCTGGCCGACGAGCCTACGGGCGCACTGGACTCCCGGGCATCTGACAATCTTCTCCGGCTGTTTGAGGAGATCAATGCGGAGGGGCAGACGATTCTGATGGTCACCCACAGCGTCCAGGCCGCCTGCCATGCAAGGAGAGTGCTGTTTATCAAGGATGGCGAGGTCTTTCATCAGCTGTACCGGGGTTCCCTGTCGCAGGAGGAAATGTACCAGAAGATTTCGGATACGCTGACAATTATTGCGACGGGTGGTGAGCGTCATGAATAAATTTCTGTATGCAAGACTGGCAGCCGGCAACCTGAAGAAAAACCGGCAAAACGTTCTTCCGTACCTTCTGTCCTGTATCGGAACCGTCATGATGTTTTTTATCATGGCGTCCATTTCAGTGAACAAAGGGCTGAATGAGATGTACGGAGCGAATTACATCACAACGATCACGAATTTCGGCGTGACGATTATCGGCCTGTTTTCCGTGGTATTTCTGATCTACAGCAACAGCTTTCTGGTAAAAAGAAGAAAGCGGGAGTTCGGTCTGTTTCATATCCTCGGCATGGAGAAGAAGCATATTGCGATTGTCCTGCTTTTCGAATCCCTGTACATGGGTGTGATCGCTCTTGCGGCCGGCGTCGGACTGGGAATTCTGCTGTATCGTCTGATGTTTCTGGTTCTGGTGAAACTGACCGGCATCGAGGGCACGTTTGAATTTCAGTTTTCCGGAACGGCTCTGTCCCATACGGTTCTTCTTCTGGCGGCGATCTATCTGATCAATTTCCTGCTGGGACTGCGCCAGATTCAGAAATCGGAGCCGATTGAGCTGCTCAAGGGAGATCAGCTGGGAGAAAAGGAACCGAAGGCAAAGATCATCAGCGTGCTGGCCGGTGTGATTACTCTGGGAGCAGGATATTATCTCGCAGTCACCTGCGAGAGTTCTCTGGAAGCGTTTTCCACCTTTTTCGTGGCGGTTGTTCTGGTGGCGATCGGAACTCATTTTCTGTTCTCCGCAGGAAGCATTGCGCTGCTGAAAGCAATGAAGAAGAACAAACGGTATTACTATAAACTGAACCATTTTACCGGTGTTTCCGGAATGCTTTACCGGATGAAACAGAATGCCGCAGGACTGGCAAATATCTGTATTCTGTCCACCGGTGTTCTGCTGGTCATCTCCATCACCGTATGTCTGTGGACCGGAGTGGAAAATTCACTGAGGAACCGTTATCCTGCACAGGTGGCGATTCAGGGAAACGATATGACAGACGAGCAGATCGAAAGCGGGTGTCAGGTAGTGTCACAGAGCATTGCCGATCAGGGACTGACGCTGGAAAAAGCGGTTGACGCCAGAAACATCTATGCGACAGTCTACCGTGAGGGCAACGCGTTTTCCGGCCCGGAAGGGAGCGCGGATCTGGTGCAGCTGAGAAACTACGAGGCGCTTTACCTTCTGACGGAGGAGGATTATACGCGCTGGACCGGAGAATCCCTGGCGCTGGAGAAAGGAACGGCGGCGGTCATTCCGGAAAACAGAAGGGATTCCTTCCCCTATGATACGGTGCAGATCGGAGACAGAACCTGGAAAGCGGAAGAGAGAACCGACGAGACAATACAGATGGATGGAGGGGATGTGATCAAATGTACCTATCTGATTTTCCGGGATGAAGAAGAAATGCAGGAAGCGCTTGCGGCGCTGGGAAGCACGGAGTATGTGGGAAAAGGCTGGAGTTATTATCTGGATTTTGATCTGCCAGAGGAAGAACAGATCGAAGTGGGAAACAGGATCCGGGAGGCCCTCAGTGCGGCTGGACTGAACGTGTGGGTGGAGATCCGTGAACAGGAACGGCCCGGTGTTCAGGCGATGTACGGAGCGGTCCTGTTTTTCGGAATCTTTGTGGGTCTGCTGTTCCTGATGGCGACCGTGATGATTATTTATTACAAACAGATCTCAGAAGGCTATGATGACAGAAAGAGATTTCAGATCATGCAGAAGGTGGGAATGAGCAAGAGGGAAGTCAAACAATGTATCCGTTCTCAGGTTCTGACTGTCTTCTTTCTGCCCCTGGTGACAGCGGTGATCCATACAGTGGTCGCATTTCCGTTTGTGCTCAAGATCATGCGGATGCTGAATTTCAGCAATGAAACGATGTTTATGGCGGCCACAGGAATTACGATTGTGGTGTTTGCCGTGGTATATGTTCTGGTATATGCCGTGACGGCAAGATCTTACTACAGAATTGTGGAAGAGTAGAACCGGAATTCATATTTACAGAAGTTCAGGATTTCTTTATAATAGAAGAAAAGAACAGAGTCTGTCCGGAGCGCATCTGAAAGCAGCTGTGGGGTTGCGCTGCAGCAGTTTTCAGAACGCTCCGGGATGTTTTTGCGAAACACAGGAGGATGGAATATGAATTACAAGCTGGTGCTGCAGTATGACGGAACGCGGTATGACGGATGGCAGAAGCAGGGGAATACCAGTCAGACGATACAGGGAAAACTGGAGAATGTGCTGTCCAGACTGACAGGGGAGAAGGTTGAAGTCCACGGCGCGGGAAGGACAGACGCAGGGGTTCATGCGAGAGGCCAGACGGCCAATGTGCGGCTTTCCGGAATCTATGATCCGGAGGAACTGAAGGGGCTGATGAACCGTTATCTCCCGGAGGATATCGAGGTACAGGAGGCAGCGATTGTCCCGGAACGGTTTCACAGCCGCCTGAATGCCGTGGGAAAAATATATTCCTACCGGCTGACCCTGGACGGCAGGAAGCATGTTTTTGAGAGAAGATTTCTGTATCTGTACGGAAAACCGCTGGATATCAGGGCGATGAGACGTGCGGCGGAATATCTGACAGGAACCCATGATTTTAAGAGTTTCTGTGCCAACCGCCGGATGAAGAAATCCACAGTGCGCACGGTCAGAGAGATTGCTTTTCGGGAAGAGGACGGGATTCTTACCGTCTCGTTTACCGGCGACGGGTTTCTGTATCATATGATCCGGATCATAATGGGCACTCTGCTGGAGGTCGGAGAAGGAAAGCGAAGCTCCGCGTCCATGCAGGAGATTCTGGATGCCTGTGACAGACAGGCGGCCGGACCCCTTGCGCCGGCGGAAGGACTGACGCTGGAGGAGGTTTTTTATCACTGAGAACATCTATTTGATGGACGGATGCCACAGGCGATATGCTTTCCTATGGTCTGCGCAGCGAATGCACAGACATGGCTGAACGGTAACTCTTGTCAGCCATCCTTTCTGCTGGCTGGCTTGACGGATATTTTCATCAATGCTAAACTTAACATCAGAAAGACCGGTGCAGAGACAGAACATGCACCGGGCGGACCGTAAAACACAGAGACAGAAAGGCAGGGGAAGCGGTTATGACGATGGATGAACTGATTAAGGTTACGGAGATGCAGGAAGAGATTCTGCAGTTTTCTCATTTTACCAACAGCGATGCATGGGAGCTGGGAAATCTGATCGTTCTGGAAGCACGAAGAAGGGGTGCCACCGCCGCGGTGAGTATCCGTCTGAACAATGGACTCATGGTTTTTCAGTACTGCGACGATGGAATGACCCGATACAATCAGGAGCTGATGCGGAAAAAATGCAACACGGTGGAACTGACGGAGCACAGTTCTCTGCATTTGTATATGCTGGGCGCCCAGAGTGAGGAAAGTCTGAGGCAGATGGCGCTGGATCCGGAGGATTACGTCGCTCTTGGCGGCGCGTTTCCGATTCGGGTGGAGGAAGTCGGCGTGATCGGCGCGGTGGCTGTTTCCGGCCTCGGACAGGTTTCGGATCATGATCTGCTGGTAAAATGTATCGGAAAGTATCTCCATGTGGATGAGGTTCCGAGAATCCGGCAGGTGTGACAAACGTACGTCAGAATATCCTTATTCCGCTTCCAGGAGTCCACGCATATCTTCCGGAAGCGGAGCGGAAAAACGCATGGGTTCTCCGGTGATGGGGTGGCAGAATTCCAGTGAGGCGGAATGGAGGGCCTGGCGTCCGATGGGATGCATCCGGTCGGGGGCGTACAGGGTATCCCCGAGAAGCGGATGGCCGATGGAAGCCATATGGACCCGGATCTGATGGGTACGCCCGGTTTCCAGTTTCAGCCGGATATGAGAAAAGTTCTCTTTGCGGCAAAGGGTTTTGTAGTGTGTGACGGCGGCGTCTCCATGGACAGGGTCCGGGACTCTTTCGATGGAGGAGCCTTCTTTGCGTCCGATGGGCGTGCGGATGGTCCCGGAATCCGGCGGCGCGCCGAACACCAGCGCTTCATATGTGCGGGAGATTTCCCGGTGTTTCATCTGAGCGGAGAGAATTGCTCCGCTCAGCGCATGTCTGGCGATCATCAGGAGTCCGGTGGTGTCACGGTCCAGACGGTTAATGCATCGATAGGTGAACGTCTGGTTTTTCTGCTGAAAATACCAGACGACGCCGTTGGCGAGCGTGTTGTCATAATTGTTCTGAGAAGGGTGAACCGGCGTGTCTGCCGGTTTGTTTATGATCAGAAGATCTTCGTCCTCGTAGACCACAGAAAACGGGACCGGTGCGGCCACGATGCCGTCGGAGCCCGGTTCCGTCAGACGGACGGTGAGGCAGTCGCCGGCCGAGGGCTTTTGGTTGGCGTAGGCCCAGACCCGGTTCAGACAGATTCCGTTTCGGGTTCTTTTCAAATGGGTCAGAATGTGATGGGAATAGCCGTGATTCCTCAGATACTGTTCAATGGTCAGTCCCTCGTCTTCCGGGGAAAAAATATATTCAAAAATTCGTTCGGCGGTATCGGGGATTCCGCCTTCGGTTTCTCTGCTTGAAAATTCAGTGTTCATCTCTAATTACTCCATGAAAATTTCCGGATGTTACAGAAACAGTATACCTGTGAGCGGGACAGAATACAAGCAATTCTTCCGCAGTTCGGTTTTGCTGTGTCCTGCATCTGAGTGTGTCAGGGCCGTATGCCTCCGTTTCTGTGGTAAAAATGAAAGAAGTATTAAAATTTCATGAATTGTCAGATAGTTATTGATTTTGGAAAAAAACAACGTATAATAAAAGAAAGAGTACGCATTCTGCCAGGAGCCTCTCTGCGGAGCGGCTGTCCGGAGCAGATTGTCAGAATGGAGGATCTAAGGGATGAAAGAGGTAAAAAAACCCAGGAAATTTATGATATCCTATTATGTGATTGCACTGATCGTATTGCTGATCCTGAATTTCGTTCTTTTTCCCCGTCTGATGTCCCCTGAAATCAGAGAGGTAGATTACGGTGAATTTCTTCAGATGGTAGAGAACGGAGAAGTCAAGGAAGTACAGATTGAGAGCAATCAGATTACATTCGGAGACTATTCGCAGCCGGAACAGTATTACCGGACAGGCATTATGAACGATTACAAGCTGATTGACCGGCTGTATGACGCAGGAATCACGGAATTTGGCAGCCCGATTATCGAACAGATGTCCCCGATTCTCAGCATGCTGATCAGCGTAGTGCTTCCGATTGTCCTGATTATTGCTGCCGGCCAGTTCCTGATGAACTACATGGCAAAGAAAATGGGCGGAGGCATGGGAAATGCCATGAGTTTTGGAAAGAGCAATGCAAAAGTTTATGTCCAGTCTGAGACGGGAATCAAATTTTCCGATGTGGCCGGCGAGGACGAGGCGAAGGAGATTCTTTCCGAGATTGTGGATTTTCTTCATAATCCGCAGAAATATACGGAGATCGGCGCAAAGATGCCGAAAGGCGCTCTGCTCGTGGGCCCTCCGGGAACCGGTAAAACCCTGTTGGCGAAAGCGGTGGCAGGAGAGGCGGACGTACCGTTTTTCTCGATTTCCGGTTCGGAGTTTGTGGAAATGTTCGTCGGCATGGGCGCCGCGAAGGTCCGCGACCTGTTTCAGCAGGCGAACGAAAAAGCGCCGTGTATTGTGTTTATCGATGAGATCGATACGATCGGAAAGAAGCGAGACGGAAGCGGATTTTCCGGAAATGACGAGAGAGAGCAGACGCTGAACCAGCTGCTCTCCGAGATGGACGGATTCGACGGACGAAAAGGCGTCGTGATTCTGGCGGCGACCAACCGCCCGGATTCTCTGGACCCGGCGCTTCTGCGTCCCGGCCGTTTTGACCGCCGTGTGCCAGTGGAGCTTCCTGACCTGAAAGGCCGTGAGGCAATCCTGAAGGTGCATGCAAAGAATATCCGTGTGGGAGAAAACGTGGATTACAACGCGATCGCCCGTATGGCGTCAGGCGCGTCGGGCGCCGAGCTTGCCAACATGATCAATGAGGCCGCTCTCCGCGCGGTGCGTGACGGAAGAAAATACGTGACCCAGGAGGATCTGGAAGAAAGCGTTGAAGTGGTGATCGCAGGTTATCAGAAGAAAAACAAGATCATGTCCGACAAAGAAAAACTGATCGTATCCTACCACGAAGTCGGACATGCTCTGGTGGCTGCCCTTCAGAGTCATTCCGCTCCGGTTACGAAAATTACAATTATCCCCCGAACATCGGGAGCGCTGGGCTATACCATGCAGGTGGATGAGGACGAACATAATCTGATGAGCAAGGAAGAGCTTCAGAACAAAATCGCGACGCTGACGGGAGGACGTGTGGCGGAAGATCTTGTCTTCCACTCCATCACGACCGGCGCATCCAACGACATTGAGCAGGCCACGAAGCTTGCCCGCGCGATGATTACGCGGTTCGGAATGAACGATGAATTCGGAATGGTAGCCTTTGAGACGGTGACCAACCAGTATCTCGGCGGCGACACTTCTCTGATGTGCTCCGATGAAACTTCCGCGTCCATCGACGGAAAGGTTGTTGCAATTGTAAAACAGCAGTATGAAAGGGCAGAGGAACTGCTCCGCAGCAATATCCAGAAGCTGCATCAGCTGGCGAAATACCTGTATGAGAGGGAAACGATTACCGGTGAGGAATTCATGGAAATTCTGAATCGGGAGCTCCCGCAGATTGAAAGCTATGATGCAGGAGAAAGCGGCGATACAGAGCCTGCTCCTGTCAGCCCGGAACCTGATCCGGCAGGATAAGACAAAACAGAATAAGACGGCGATACGCTGTATCGGCACCAGAATGCCCGGCTCCGGCCGGGCATTTCTGCGGTATCCGTTTTCGTAACAGTTCAGCCAGCTGAACTGTTGCGGCATCCGTCCATTGAAAATCGCTTCGCGATGGGCCGGATGCCCGCGGGCTCTGCGTTTTCATACGGTCTGTGCAGTGAATGCACAGACCTGGCTGAATGGTACCCCGTTTTCGCCTAAATTTCGACTTTTCCATTGATTTTTTTTGTGTTATAATATATGCTGTATGCAGAAAACTCCACAGAAACATCAAACGCACAAGGAGCAGAACAGAAATGAAAAGAAAGTATGTCTTAAAAGTAATGGGACTGGTGATAGCAGGTTCCCTGGTTTTGTCAGAGGCGGCTCCGGTTTCTGTACGTGCGGCGTCTGCAGCCGCCCAGAGCAGTCAGGAACAGGAAGGGCAGGCACAGGATAACCTGGAGACGGCCATTGTCTGTTATATAGATACCAAAAACGGAAATGATAAAAATACCGGCGCTACGCCGGATGACCCTGTAAAAACGCTGAAAGAGGCGGTGAAACGGTATCAGGAGGCCGTTTCGGCCGCCCGGACCGAAACAGAGGGGACGGCTGGGACAAAATCTGCGGCATCCGGAAAAGGTGCAGACAGCACTGACGCGCAGACGGAAGGATACTTTGTTTTCTGCGGGATGACAGAGAGCGAATTGGAAAAATATCTGGATGCGGAGGAGAAGGCTCTGAAAAAAGGTGAAACCCTTCTTCCGCAGGGGACGGAGGCAGTGGCGGAAGAGGCTTACGAAAGTCTCCTGGAAGAAACCGCAGCGGAGCCGACGACGACTCCGGTTCCGGGTTCCGTGCCATCGCCGGATAAGGATGAGTCAGCTGCAGCGCCGCCCCCCGGAACGACTCCGGCGCCGGACAATGCGGAGAGTGAAGATACCGAAAATCCCGACGGAGAAGCAGGAAAAGATACGGAGGAAGACAGCGAATTCATCGACGGCTCCGGGCAGGACGATTCGGCCGGAGATCCGGATGTGACGCCGACGCCGACGGATAGGCCGGACAATAATCCGACCGCGACGCCGGCACCGACAGATACGCCGGACAATGAACCAACCGCGATACCGACGCCGACAGATACGCCGGATAATGAGCCGACCGTGACGCCGACGCCGACGGATACGCCGGACAGTACACCGACTGTGACGCCAGTGCCGGGAGAGGGAACGGAGGATAATACATCGGATACGTCTGACAACGGGGAGGAAAATGCATCGGATATGGCCGGGCAGGAGGAAAATACGCCGGCCGGTCCGGAGGATGAAGAAGACCCGGAAGAGGGTTCTGCCGATCCGGAAATCCCCGGAACCACGGATCCTTGGGACGGACAGCAGGAAGATTCCGAAAATTCGTCGGACGACGGAACTGAGGACAGCCTTCTGGACGGACATCTGAAGCCGCAGGAGAATACGCCGGACGGCAATGAGCTGTCCAACGACAGTCTGAAGTCGGATAACATCATGATGATGAATCTGACAGCGCTTCTGCGCCCGGCGGAGAATACGGAGGAAACGGATGTACAGCCGGAGGACGGAGAAGACGAGGCTGGGAATGAGACGGATCCCGCAGATGAGGAGACATGGTCTGAGGAGGAACGGCGTCTTCTGGCGGGGGCAGCGGACAGCGCGCCGTCGGCTGTGGCGATGGCCGGAGCGGCAGAGGATCTTGGCATTATGCTGGTGAAGGCTCCGGGAACTGTAATTGTAGGACCGGACAATTATGACAAAAAGCCTTCTTCCTCCCAGCAGGGGAACGCCCAGAATTCTGCGCCTGCGGCGACAGCCGCACCGACAGCGACGAAAAGCCCCGCAAGTACGGAAACGTCGTCGGGAAACCGGAACACAGGTTCCTCCGGAATACCTCAGAAGAAAACAGATACGACGTCCAGTATCAAGACATATCCTGTGCAGACAGGGGACACGGCGATGATTCTTCCTTTCTCCATCAGTACCGTTCTGTCGGGAATGGTTGTGGCGATGCTGTCAGCTTTCCATATTCAGAGCAAGCGCAGGGAAAAGGATCTCGCATGGCAGAGATTCCGTGAAGAAAATCCTCTGAACGGAGAAAAAAAATAGTGGAATAAAACGTACAACCCTCCCATATGATAGCGTATGGGAGGGTTTTTTATGGAACAGAGAAAAAGCCGGACGCAAATGATAAAAAATCTGCTGGAGGCGCTTCTGTGCGCGTGGCTGGTGACGGGAATTCTGCTTCTGATTCTTGCGGTTCTGCTGTGGAAGATGAACCTCAGGGAAGGTCAGATTTCCGTGGGGATTACAGTCACCTACCTGCTGTCCTGTTTTGCAGGTGGCTGGTTTATAGGGAGAAAAACCGGAAAACGCAGGTTTCTGTCCGGGCTGCTGCAGGGGATCTGTTATTTCCTGCTGCTGCTTGCGGTTTCGATGCTTGCGCATCCGGGAGGGCTGCCGCAGATCCGGGAAATTCTTACATCGCTGGCGCTCTGCGCGGCCGGAGGCATGGCGGGAGGAATGCTTTCCTAAAAAAATACTTTAAAAATGAACAGCTATGTGGTATAATATCGACAATCAAGTACCACAAAGGAGGAGTGTGTCATGAAACACATCAAAACTTTAAATACAAAAAGTTTACAGAATACAGTGAAAAAAGGCGGATGCGGCGAGTGCCAGACTTCCTGCCAGTCCGCATGCAAAACTTCCTGTACAGTAGGAAATCAGAGCTGCGAACATACAAAATAAAAGAGCGATGACAGGACGATGTTCCCGAACGCCGGTTTCCCCGGCTTTGGGAACATTCTTATGCGCTCACACCCGGAAGGCCGGGCGCAGGTTTTGACGAAGGAGTCTGAGAAATCAGGCTCTTTGCTTTGTGTCAACAGAAACATTAAGAGAAAGGAACATAACTGTGATTCATCAATATAAAAACAACGGCTACAATATGGTGCTGGATGTGAACAGCGGCTCCGTGCATGTGGTTGACGATGTTACCTATGAAGTACTCCCGTTGCTGGATCAGGGAAAGCAGGAGGAGGAAATCCGACAGGCGCTCAAAGACCGTTTTCCGGAGCAGGACATTCATGACGCTGTCCTGGAATGCCGGGAGCTGGAAGAAGCGGGGATGCTTTTTACCGACGATGTATACGAAAACGCCATCGAACTGTTTGCGGAGCGTCCCACGGTAGTCAAGGCTCTGTGTCTGCACATTGCCCATGACTGTAATCTTGCCTGCAGATACTGTTTCGCCGAGGAGGGAGAGTACCATGGACGCCGGGCGCTGATGTCCTTTGAAGTGGGAAAGAAAGCGCTTGATTTTCTGATCGCCAATTCAGGAGCAAGAAAGAATCTGGAGGTGGACTTCTTTGGAGGAGAGCCTCTGATGAACTGGCAGGTGGTCAAGGATCTGGTTGCCTATGGCCGTGAACAGGAGAAACTTCACAATAAGAACTTCCGCTTTACGCTGACCACCAACGGCGTACTTCTGGACGACGAGGTGATGGAATTCTGCAACCACGAGATGGGAAATGTGGTTCTGAGCATTGACGGGCGGAAAGAAGTGCATGATTTCATGCGGCCGTTCCGGAAAGGCGCCGGAAGCTATGACCTGATCGTGCCGAAATTCCAGAAATTTGCAGAGAGCAGGAATCAGGACAAATACTACGTCCGGGGAACGTTTACTCACTATAATCTGGATTTTGCCGCGGATGTTCTCCATCTGGCGGATCTTGGATTCAAACAGATCTCTGTAGAGCCTGTGGTGGCGCCTCCGACGGAGGATTATGCGATCCGTGAGGAAGATCTCCCGGTTATTTTTGAACAGTACGATATTCTGGCGCGTGAGATGATCAAACGTCAGAAGGAGGGACGCGGATTTAATTTCTTCCATTTCATGATTGACCTGACCGGCGGTCCCTGTGTGTACAAGCGTCTTTCCGGATGCGGTTCAGGTACGGAATATCTGGCGGTAACCCCATGGGGGGATTTCTATCCCTGCCATCAGTTTGTCGGAAATGAGGAATTTCTGCTGGGCAATGTGGACGACGGCATTGTCCGCCCGGATCTGACCGGAGAATTTAAAAAATGCAACGTCTATTCCAAAAAGGAATGTTCCGACTGCTTCGCGCGCTTTTACTGCAGCGGCGGATGCGCAGCCAACTCCTATAATTTTACCGGGAAAATCAACGACGTATACGAGATCGGCTGCAAGATGCAGCAGAAGAGGATTGAGTGCGCCCTGATGATAAAAGCCGCTCTTGCGGAAGAAGATTAAGCAGAAAAAAGGAGACACAAAACAATGATGAAGAAAAAACAGAGCATCGCTGTCCTCATTGCAGCCGTTATCCTTACGGCTCTGCTGGGCTGGACGGTGATCCGGGGATGGGGTCCGACAGGGACAGGCGCCATGAAAAATATCAATCTTGGTCTGGATCTTTCCGGCGGTGTCAGCATCACCTACCAGGCGGTGCAGGAGAATCCTTCTGCGGAAGACATGAGCGATACAAGATACAAACTGGAACAGCGTGCTTATCAGTACAGTACTGAGGCTCAGGTCTATCAGCAGGGGGACAACCGTATCACCATCGATATACCGGGCGCTACCGACGCCAATGAAATTCTGACAGAACTGGGAAAACCGGGAAGCCTGTATTTCATTGCGGAGACGGATGCGGACGGAAATCAGAACTATGTCTATGATTCCACGGTGGGAAACTATGTGCTGAACAATAAGACGCTGGAGGATCTGCAGAACGACGGGTCTGTGGTGCTGACCGGTCAGGATCTGGAGAATGCAGAGGCAGTTCATCAGCAGGATTCCACTACCCAGGCAACCACGGCGGCGGTACAGCTTCGTCTGACGGATGAAGGCGCCGAGAAATTTGCTGCGGCGACGGAAAAGGCTGCGGAAGCAGGAGAAACCATCGGTATCTATTACGATGGAGAATTTGTCAGCGTACCCACTGTCAACGATGCGATCACCGACGGAGTCGCTTCGATTTCCGGATCGATGGACTGGGAGGAAGCGTCCAACCTGGCGGCCACGCTGCGGATCGGAGGTCTTTCTCTGGAGCTGACGGAGCTGGATTCCAGCGTTGTGGGCGCTCAGCTGGGATCTGAGGCGGTCAGCACAAGCGTGTTTGCAGGTGCTCTGGGACTGCTTGTGATTATTATCTTCCTGATCTGCGTCTACCGTGTTCCGGGTGCTGCGGCCGGATGGGCCCTCGTGCTCTATGTGGAACTGATCCTGATCGCGCTGAATGCGTTTGACATTACGCTGACGCTTCCGGGCATTGCAGGTATCATTCTTTCCATCGGAATGGCCGTGGACGCGAACGTTATCATCTATGCGCGTATGAAGGAGGAGCTTGCGCTGGGAAAAACCGTCAGCACCTCCATCCGCGAAGGATTCCAGAAAGCGTTCACCGCAATCTTTGACGGAAATATTACGACGCTGATCGCCGCGGCAATCCTGTATATTCTCGGAAGCGGAAGCGTCCGCGGATTTGCGATCACTCTGGCGCTCGGTATCGTCCTCTCCATGTTTACCGCACTGGTGATTTCCCGTGTGCTGGTCAGCAGCCTGTACGGCGTGGGAGTCCGCGGAACAAAATGGTATGGCGTGCAGAAGCCAAGAAAAGTAATCCATTTTGTCGAGCACAGAAAAATTTATTTTGCAATTTCAGCGGTCCTGCTGCTGGCGGTGCCGGTGGGAATGGTTTATTTCCATGTGACGCAGGGAAGCATGCTGAATTACAGCATGGAATTTATGGGCGGTACTTCCGTGACAGTGCCGTTCAATGAAGAGTATACGATTGAAGAACTGGACAGCGAAGTGTTCCCTGTCGTGCAGGAGGTCACCAACGATTCGGATATTCAGATGACAACGGTTGTTGACAGCACAAACGTGGTGATTCGTACCCGTTCCCTTTCTCTGGAAGAGCGGGAGGAGCTGTACACAAGTCTGGAGGAGAACTTCGGCGTGGACAGTTCAAAGATTACGTTCCAGAATATTTCCGCGACGATCAGCAGTGAGATGAGCCGGAACGCTATGAAGGCGGTGGTGATTTCGATTATCTGCATGCTGATCTACATCTGGTTCCGGTTTAAGGATATCCGGTTTGCGTCCAGTGCGATTCTTGCGCTGGTACACGATATCATCATCGTGTTCGGCGTGTATGTGTTCACACGGATCTCCGTCGGAAACACATTTATTGCGTGTATGCTGACCATACTCGGTTATTCCATCAATGCGACGATCGTTATCTTCGACCGTATCCGCGAGAATATGACGATCATGAAGAAGGAACCGCTGGAGGTTCTGGTAAATCAGAGTGTCACGCAGACGCTGACCAGAAGTATCTACAGCAATCTGACGACCTTTGTGACGATTTTCATTCTGTTCCTGGTGGGAGTTTCTTCTATCCGGGATTTTGCGGCTCCGCTGATGGTCGGAATCGGCATCGGAACCTATACTTCCGTATGCCTGACCGGTTCCATGTGGTATCTGTTCAAACATTTCGGAAAGAACAAATATGTTCCGGCGAAAGCTGCGCCTGAGGCAGAGAAAACAGATACCAGGGAAACTGCGACAGGCAGCGGGGCGTCCGGAGTGCAGAAGAAAAAAAAGAAGAAAAAAAGAAAACAGTGACAGATCCGGGAGAAAACGGAACATGTGACGTATGTTCCGCTTTTCTCCGGAACAGAAAACAGGAAACTGCCTGCCGGGAGGACGGGTGCTTTCCTGTTTTTGTTCATGAAAGATGAAAAAAGACGGAAGGAAGGATGCGAGCGATGGAGCGTTGGGTTGTGGCTGCGAAGAGGGCGGATTTTCAGGGAATTGCTGAGCGTTTTCAGATTGATCCGGTGATTGCGCGGCTGATTCGGAACAGGGATGTTGTGGGAGACGGCCAGATCCGGGAGTACCTCTGGGGAGGTCTGGAGGATCTGCATGATCCGATACAGATGAAGGATATGGAAAAGGCGGCCGGGATCCTTGAAGAGAAGATCCGGGAGGGAAAACAGATCCGGATCATCGGGGATTACGACATAGACGGAATCATGTCTGCCTATATTCTGCTGACCGGTCTGCGGAAACTCGGAGCGAAGGCGGATATCCGGATTCCGGACAGAATTGCCGACGGCTACGGACTGAATGAAAATCTGGTGCGGCAGGCGAAGGAAGACGGAGCGGATACGATTCTTACCTGCGACAACGGAATTGCGGCGCTGGATCAGATCCGGCTGGCGAAGGAACTGGGAATGACTGTGGTTGTCACAGACCATCATGAGGTTCCCTATGAGGATCTGGAGGACGGCACCCGGGTATTTCGTGTGCCAGGAGCCGACGCGGTGGTGAACCCGAAACAGAAAGACTGCGGGTATCCGTTTCGGGGCCTGTGCGGAGGCGCAGTGGCGTGGAAACTTCTGCAGGTGATGCTGAAACGGTTCGGCCATCCGGACGGGGAGATCTATGACTGGCTGGAATTTGCCGCGATTGCGACGGTGGGCGATGTGATGGATCTGCAGGGAGAGAACCGGATTCTGGTGAAGGAGGGTCTGAAGCGCCTGCATCATACCCGGAATCTCGGGCTTCAGGAGCTGATCCGGGTACAGGGACTGGAACCGGATCAGGTATCCGCCTACCATATCGGTTTTGTGATCGGTCCGTGCCTGAACGCCTCAGGCCGGCTGGATACGGCGGAGAGGTCTCTTGCTCTGCTTCTGGCGGAAAACAGAGAAGAAGCGGCGCGGCTGGCGGGAGACCTGAAGGCGCTCAACGAGAGCCGGAAGGAGATGACGCGCCAGGGAGAAGAGAAGGCGGTCCGGATGGTGGAGGAATCGGATCTGAAGAAAGACAAAGTGCTGGTCGTGTATCTCCCGGAGTGTCATGAGAGCCTGGCGGGAATCATCGCCGGCCGGCTGCGGGAGCACTTCCACAAGCCGGCTATTGTGCTGACGAAAAGCGAGGATGGTGTGAAAGGGTCCGGACGGTCCATCGAGGCGTATTCTATGTATGAGGAGCTGTGCAGATGCAGGGAGCTGTTCACGAAATTCGGCGGTCATCCGATGGCTGCGGGGCTTTCCATGGCGGGAGAGGAGCAGGTGGCGGAGCTTCGGGAAAAGCTGAACCGGCTGACGACGCTGACAGAGGATGATTTCGTGGAGAAAGTGACCATCGATGTGCCGATGCCCGTGTCCTATATCACGAAACGCCTGATCTCCCAGATTCAGCTTCTGGAACCTTTTGGAAAAGGAAACACGAAGCCGCTGTTCGCCCAGAAGGGTCTGAAGGTTTTAAGCTGCAGAATTTTTGGGAAGAATAGAAATGTGGCGAAACTGCAGATGGAGGATCCTGGCGGTTACCGGATGGACGCCGTGTATTTCGGCGACGCCGAATCGTTTGCGAGGTTTGCCGAAGAACATCCGGTGCTGTCAGTGACCTACTATCCCACAGTAAACGTATGGAACGGAAGAGAAAATCTTCAGATCACGATTCAGAATTACTGTTGAGAGCAGTGAATGCACGGATCTGGCCGAACTGTAACTCTGGCGGAACCGATGAAACGCCGCCTTGATTCTGAGGTAGAATAATGCTATACTATAAGTTACATTGTCGGGTTTTGTAGCCTGAGGACATCAGTTCAACAGGCGTGGCCGGCTGCCTGAAGGGCTCCGGCGCCTGAAACATCTGGCCTGTTCGCGGAACAGACAGGTCTTTCAGACGCCGGCGGAAGAATACGGATGCCGGGAGCGGAGCATGCGTTCCGGTGTGGGGAAAGTGGAGGAGAGAGATTATGAAAAAAATTGAAGAGTATGTGAGGAGCATTCCGGACTTTCCGGAACCGGGAATTATTTTCCGTGATGTGACCAGTGTGCTTCAGGATCCGGACGGACTGAAGCTTTCCATCGATGAGATGCAGAAACTGGTGGAAGAAGTGGAATGCGATGTGATCTGCGGAACAGAATCCCGCGGCTTTATCTTTGGCATGCCGATCGCCTACAATCTGCACAAGGCGTTCGTGCCGATCCGGAAAAAGGGAAAGCTTCCCTGTGAAACGATCTCTGCCAGTTACGAGCTGGAATACGGCAGCGCAGAGGTGGAGATGCACAAGGATGCGATCCGGCCGGGCCAGAAGGTTGTTCTGGTGGACGATCTGATCGCCACAGGCGGAACGATTCAGGCTTGTGCAGGAATGATTGAAAAGCTGGGAGGAGAGGTGACAAGAATCGTATTTCTGATGGAACTCGCTGGACTGAAGGGCAGAGAAAAGCTGGCAAATTATGACGTGAAATCTGTTATCTGCTACGAAGGTAAATGAAAATGTAGGAGATACATATGGAAGAAGATAAAAAAGTTGTAGAGGAAAAGATGAAAAACGTGGCGCAGGTGGAAGCCAGCGTCCGGAAAATGGAGGATTTCACAAGTCCGGCCGAGCTTTACCGGACACTGGTGGAAGCCGTGAAACGGTATCATCCTTCCGATGATCTGACCATGATAGCAAAGGCTTACAAGGTAGCCGACGAGGCGCACCGGGGACAGAAACGAAAGAGCGGCGAGCCGTACATCATACATCCCCTGTGTGTGGCGATTATTCTGGCGGATCTGGAGCTTGACAAAGAGAGCATCGCCGCCGGACTTCTCCATGATGTGGTGGAGGACACCATTATGACGACGGAGGAGCTGGAACAGGAATTCGGTTCCGAGGTGGCGCTGATCGTGGACGGAGTCACCAAGCTGGGACGGCTGAACTATTCCAAGGACAAGGTTGAGGAACAGGCGGAAAATCTGAGAAAGATGTTCCTGGCAATGGCAAAGGACATCCGGGTCATTCTCGTCAAGCTGGCGGACCGGCTGCACAATATGCGCACCGCGAAATACTGGTCGCCGGAGAAACAGAAGGAGAAAGCCCGGGAGACGATGGACATTTACGCTCCCATCGCCCAGCGGCTGGGTATTTCGAAGATCAAGGTGGAGCTGGATGATCTTTCTTTAAAATATCTTGAGCCGGAAGCTTATTATGATCTTGTAAAGAATGTCAACATGAAACGTGAGGAACGCCAGGCATTCGTTGACAGCATCGTGGACGATGTGAAAAAGAAGATCGAAGCCTCCGGCATCAAAGGAGAAGTCAGCGGACGGATCAAACATTTTTTCAGCATTTACAAGAAGATGGTCAACCAGCATAAGACGCTGGACCAGATTTACGATCTGTTCGCGGTGCGGATCATTGTGGATACCGTCAAGGACTGTTATGCGGCGCTGGGAGTCATCCATGAGATGTACACGCCGATACCGGGAAGGTTCAAGGACTACATCGCGATGCCGAAGGCAAATATGTATCAGTCCCTTCACACAACGCTGATCGGGCCTTCCGGACAGCCGTTTGAAATTCAGATCCGTACCTTTGAAATGCACCGCACGGCCGAATACGGAATTGCGGCGCACTGGAAATATAAGGAAGCCTCCGACGGCAAAAAGACAGGGCCGGAACAGGAGGAGGAAAAACTCAGCTGGCTGCGCCAGATTCTGGAGTGGCAGCAGGATATGTCGGATAATCATGAGTTCATGAGTCTGCTGAAAAGCGATCTGAATCTGTTTTCCGAAAACGTATATTGCTTCACGCCGGCGGGCGATGTGAAGACGCTGCCGAGCGGCTCCTGCGCGATTGACTTTGCTTATTCGATCCACAGCGCAGTGGGCAACCAGATGGTGGGGGCGAGAGTCAACGGAAAGCTTGTTCCCATCGAGACAGAGCTTCACAATGGGGACAGGGTGGAAATCATCACCTCCATGAATTCCAAAGGACCGAGCCGCGACTGGCTCAAGATTGCAAAGAGCGCTCAGGCGAAGGGCCGCATCAACCAGTGGTTCCGCCATGAGCTGAAGGAAGACAACATTTCCAAGGGAAAAGAAATGCTGAACGCATATGCGAAGCTGAAAGGGAAAAACCTTGGGATCTATATGAAAAATCAGTATCAGGAAGCCGTCATGCGCAAGTACGGATTCCGGGACTGGGATTCCGTTCTGGCAGCTGTGGGGCACGGCGGCCTGAAGGAGGGACAGGTTCTCAACAAGCTTGTTGAGACTTATGAGAAGGAACACAAAAAAGAAATCACAGACGAGCAGGTCATGGAGGCTGCAGCCGGGACGAAGGCACTTCCGGTCAGCAAATCCAAAGGCGGAATCGTTGTGCGGGGCATCCATGACGTGGCAGTACGTTTTTCCAAGTGCTGCAGCCCGATTCCGGGGGATGAAATCGTCGGCTTCGTTACCAGGGGCCGCGGGGTCACCATTCACCGCACAGACTGTATTAATATCCTGAATCTTCCGGAATCCGAACGTCAGCGGCTGGTTGACGCGGAGTGGGAGCATGACGACAAGGACGGACAGCTTTACACGGTGGAGATCAACGTGTACGCCAACAACCGTACCGGTCTGCTGGTAGATATCTCGAAAATCTTTACGGAGCGGAAGATCGATCTGGCGGCCATCAACGTCCGGACCAGCAAGCAGGGAACCGCAACGATTGATATGAGCTTTGACGTTCACAACAATGAGGAGCTGAATTCCCTGATCGAGAAAGTACGTCAGGTGGAGAGCGTGATCGATATTGAACGTTCAAGAGGTTGAGAAGAATATGAAGGAAATAACAGTGAAAAATCTGGTTCTGGGGATGCTGGGCACAAACTGCTGGTTTCTCCGGAACCCGGAAACCGGCGAGCTGCTGATCGCAGATCCTGCGGATTCGCCGGAACAGATCATTCAGCAGGCGGCCGCGATGGAGGGAACTCCTGTGGCGATTCTGCTGACCCACGGCCATTACGACCATATGCTGGCTGCCGAGGCTGTCAGCAAACGGTTTGGAATTCCTGTCTACGCCCATGAGGCAGAACAGGAAGTACTGAGGGATGCGCAGAAGAATCTGTCTGCGGCCTGGAGTTCCCCGTATACGATGGAGGCGGACAGAACTGTGAAGGAGGGAGACGTTCTCACTCTTGCAGGTTATGAAATCCGGGTGATGCATACGCCCGGACACACAAAGGGGAGCGTCTGCTATTATCTTCCGGAAGCGGGGGTGCTGCTGAGCGGAGACACCCTGTTCTGCGAGTCTTACGGCCGCTACGATTTCCCGACTTCGTCCGGGAGGGATCTGGTCGCCTCGGTAAAACGTCTTCTGCGGGAACTCCCGGAGAATGTGAAAGTTTATCCGGGGCATAATGAATCGACCGAAATCGGTTATGAAAAGAGGTATAATCCCCTTGCTTAACATCAGTCTTAGCTTTAACAGAAGAGATTTTGAATATGACGTCTATTCTCTGATCCGCGCGTTCGAACCGGGGTGCCAGATCGTGACCTGGTATGAGGGAGAGCAGGAGCCGGAACAGGCGGACGAAACCTGGGACAGATACCAGGTGCATTATGAACCGGACAGAATTACGTTTGCGGTCCGCCGGGGCCAGGAGACCGTCTGCGAGAGCCAGACGCCGGTGGAGTATGAGAAGGACCGGGCGCACACAAAAAATGTACTGAAACAGCTGGTCTACCGCACCCTGTCTGAGATGACAGGAAAACAGCTTCCCTGGGGGGATCTGACGGGAATCCGCCCGACGAAGATTCCGATGAAGCTTCTGGAGGAGGGCTGGAAAAATACGGAGATTGCCGAATATATGCGCAGTACATATTTCACCAGCCCGCAGAAAACGGCTCTGGCCATCACGATCGCCAACAGGGAACGCGCGATTCTGGAGCCGGTGAATTATGAAAAAGGTTACAGCTTGTATGTGGGGATTCCATTCTGCCCCAGCATCTGTCTGTACTGTTCCTTCGGTTCCCATGTGCTGAGCCGGTGGGCGCATATGGTGGAACCGTATCTGGAAGCGCTGTTCCGGGAACTGCGGTTTATCAGCCAACAGATGAAGGACTACACGCTGGATACGGTCTATATCGGAGGCGGAACGCCTACAACGCTGACGCCGGATCAGATGCGCAGGCTTCTGACCGTACTGGCGGAGGAATTCCCGCTGGAACAGGTGCAGGAATTCACCGTGGAAGCGGGAAGACCCGATACAATTACCCGTGAAATTCTGGAAGTTCTGCGGGAATTTCCGGTGGGCCGCATTTCTATTAATCCCCAGACCATGAATCAGGAGACTCTGGATCTGATCGGGCGCAGACATACGGTAGAGGAGACGATTGAGGTGTTCCATATGGCCCGGGAGATGGGATTTGACAACATCAATATGGATCTGATCGTCGGCCTTCCGGGGGAGGATGCGGCAAAGGTTGCCCACACGCTGGAAGAGATTGAAAAGCTTGATCCGGATTCTCTGACGGTGCATTCTCTGGCGCTGAAGCGGGCGACAAGGCTGAATCTGATGAAAGATCAGTATACGGAGATTTCCTTTGAGAATTCTGCGGAGATCATGGATATGGCGCAGGACTGCGCCCGGCGTATGGGAATGGGGCCGTACTATATGTACCGGCAGAAGAATATTGCGGGAAATTTCGAGAACGTCGGCTATTCCAGAGAGGGAAAGGCCGGTATTTACAATATTCTGATTATGGAAGAAAAACAGTCGATCCTGGCTGCGGGAGCAGGAGCCTCGACGAAATTTGTCTTTCAGCACGGAGAGAGGATTGAACGTGTGGAGAACGTCAAGGATCTGAAAAATTACGTGGAACGTATCGACGAGATGATCGAGAGGAAGCGGGCCGGGATTCGGAAATACCTGAGAAACGATGACACAGGACAGGAGCAGTGACGGAACATGGAAAAAGAACACCAGCTGCATATGCTGCGGTATACGCTGACGGAGCAGGTTGTCCACGGGATGGAGGTCAGCAATCTCGCCTACGATGTGGGCCGGGAGCTGGGACTTTCCGAAGAAATGTGCCATGAACTTGCGGTTGCGGGAATCGTCCACGATATCGGAAAGATTCCCCTGAGTGGATATGTGGAGGGGGATGATACGCTGGTGGTGGAGGAGATGCGTTTTGTGAGAATGCATGCCCAGCTGAGCTATGAACTGCTGAAAGACCGGGGATACTCCGACTTTATTCTGCAGGCAATTCTCTACCACCATGAAAATATGGACGGAAGCGGGTACCCGGATAATCTTTCCGGGGAGGAGATTCCCTACGGGGCGAGGATTCTGCGGATCTGCGACGTCTACAGCGCTCTGACTTCGGACCGTCCGTACCGCAGAGCGTTCGACAGGGATACGGCAGTCGAATTGATGATCGACGAAATTAAAAACTTTGATATGGAAATCTTTATTGCCTTTCTGCGGGTGGTGCACGACCATCCCCAGAGAGTGATCCATCTGGAAGGTATCGAAGGAATCATAGAAGGAGAACTGAGACAATGACACTGAAAAAGAAACCGGTAACGGGAATGAAGGATATTCTGCCAAAGGAGATGGCGATCCGCGACTATGTGATCCGGATGATCAAGGAGACTTACGCTTCGTTCGGCTTCACCTCCATGGAGACCCCCTGTGTGGAGCACATTGAGAATCTGTGCAGCAAACAGGGAGGAGACAATGAGAAGCTGATCTTCAAGATCCTGAAACGAGGAGAGAAGCTGAAACTGGAGACGGCGAAGGAGGAAGCGGATCTTGTGGACAGCGGTCTTCGCTACGACCTTACCGTGCCCCTGTGCCGGTACTATTCCAACAACGCCAACGATCTGCCGGCGCCGTTCAAAGCGCTTCAGATGGGGAACGTATGGCGCGCGGACCGTCCGCAGAGAGGAAGATTCCGTCAGTTTATGCAGTGCGACATCGATATCCTCGGCGAACCGTCCAATCTGGCGGAGATCGAGCTGATTCTGGCCACGACCACTCTGCTCGGAAAGCTGGATTTCAGGAACTTTACGATCCGGATCAATGACCGGCGGATCCTGAAGGCGATGGCGGCTTACAGCGGGTTCCCGGAGAAATCCTGGGACGCCGTCTTTATCACCCTGGACAAGATGGATAAAATCGGTCTGGACGGCGTGGCGAAGGAGCTGGCGGAGGCCGGATTCGCCCAGGATATGATCGACCGCTATCTGGCTCTGTTTGAGCAGGTGACGCCGGATACCAGCGGTGTGGAATTCTGTAAGGAGAAACTGGGAGAGTTCCTGAAGCCGGAGTATGCAGACGGACTGATCGACATTATGAATACGGTGGAAGCGGTAAAAAACGCAGAGTTCACGATTGCTTTTGACCCGACGCTGGTGCGGGGAATGTCCTACTATACGGGAACGATCTTTGAGATTGCGATGGACGAGTTCGGGGGAAGCGTCGGCGGCGGCGGACGCTACGATGAGATGATCGGAAAGTTCACCGGAACGCAGACCTGTGCCTGCGGATTTTCCATCGGCTTTGAGCGCATCGTCATGCTGCTCCTGGAGAGGGATTACCAGATTCCCGGCGCGCAGCAGAAAAAGGCATATCTGGTGGAAAAAAACATGCCGGCGGAAAACATGCGGCAGATTTTCCGGAAAGCAATGGAAGAGCGGAAATCCGGCGTATGCGTCAATATCTCTGTGATGAAGAAAAACAAGAAATTTCAGAAAGAGCAGCTGGCCCAGGAAGGCTATGAGGAGATCGAGGAATTTTTTGTGAACAGGATGTAAGAGATTGTGCGTTGCAGTTCAGTCGGCTGAACTGTTATGAAATAACCGCAATGCTGTTATAAGTCAAAAACCGGAGAAGACCGGAATACAGGTAACTGGAGGAAAAAACAGAAAATGGCTGAATCAATGAAAGGGCTGAAACGTACCTGCCGATGCGGCGAGGTGACGAAGGCCAACGTAGGAGAAAAAGTAACCCTGATGGGATGGGTACAGAAAAACCGGAACAAGGGAGGGCTGATCTTTGTGGATCTGCGCGACCGTTCCGGAATCATGCAGATCATCTTTGAGAACGGAAAATGCAGCGATGAGATATTTGCAAAAGCGGGAAAACTCCGCAGCGAGTTCGTCATTGCTGTTACCGGAACCGTACAGCTTCGCTCCGGCGCGGTCAATGAAAACCTTGCCACCGGAGCGCTGGAGGTTGTGGCGGAGGACCTGAGAATCCTTTCCGAGTCCGAGACGCCGCCGTTCCCCATTGAGGAAAATTCAAAGACCAGGGAGGAAGTGCGTCTGAAATACCGTTCCCTGGATCTTCGCCGCCCGGATCTTCAGAGAAATCTGATCCTGCGCTCGAAAGTGGCGATGCTGACCCGCCAGTTTCTGGACAAGGAAGGATTTCTGGAAATCGAAACTCCGATGCTGACAAAATCCACGCCGGAGGGAGCCAGAGATTATCTGGTGCCCAGCCGTATTCATCCCGGCAGCTTTTATGCGCTGCCTCAGTCTCCGCAGCTGTTTAAACAGCTGCTGATGTGCTCCGGCTATGACAGATATATGCAGATTGCGCGGTGCTTCCGCGATGAGGACCTCCGTGCAGACCGTCAGCCGGAATTTACGCAGATCGACATGGAGCTTGCGTTTGTGGACGTTGAGGATGTCATTGACGTCAACGAGCGTCTGCTGGCATACCTGTTCCATGAACTTCTCGGCGTTGAGGTGTCCCTCCCGATCCAGAGAATGACCTGGCAGGAGGCGATGGACCGGTTCGGTTCGGACAAGCCGGATCTCCGTTTCGGAATGGAGCTGAAAGACGTATCCGATGTGGTTCGTGATTCTGAGTTTGCGGTTTTCAGAAACGCACTGGAAGCAGGCGGTTCTGTGCGCGGAATCAACGCGAAGGGACAGGGCGGCATGCCCCGCAAGAAAATCGACAAGCTTGTGGAGTTTGCCAAAGGCTACGGCGCCAAAGGCCTGGCGTATATTGCGGTTCAGGAGGACGGCACTTGCAAATCCTCTTTTGCAAAATTCATGACGGAAGACCAGATGAAACAGCTGGTTCAGGCAATGGACGGAGAGCCTGGAGATCTGCTGCTGTTCGCGGCCGATAAAACCAAGATGGTATGGAACGTTCTGGGTGCGCTTCGTCTGGAGCTGGCGGAACAGATGGATCTGATCGACAAAAACGAATATCGTTTTGTGTGGATCACTGAGTTCCCGCTGCTGGAGTGGTCTGAGGAGGAAAACAGATATACGGCAATGCATCATCCGTTTACGATGCCGATGGACGAGGATATCCCGCTGCTGGATACGGATCCGGGTGCGGTCCGTGCGAAGGCTTATGATATCGTCCTGAACGGAAGCGAGATCGGAGGCGGCAGCGTCAGAATCCATCAGAACGATATCCAGGAGAAAATGTTCGAGATGCTGGGATTCACCAAAGAGCAGGCGCACAGCCAGTTCGGCTTCCTTCTGGAGGCGTTCCGGTACGGTGTGCCGCCTCACGCAGGACTTGCCTATGGTCTGGACCGTCTGGTGATGGAGATGGCGAAGATCGACAATATCCGTGACGTCATCGCCTTCCCGAAGGTGAAAGACGCTTCCTGCCTGATGACCGAGGCGCCCAGTCCGGTAGATCCGGCGCAGCTGGAAGAACTGGGGCTGAAGATTGAGACCGCGGCAGAGCCGGAGGCCTGAGAGAACAGACGCGGCAACCGTTCAGTTGTCTGAATGGTTGCCGGATGTGTAATCAGATTAAAAAAATTCAAAAAACACAGGATACGGAATTCAGTAGTAACAGTTCAGTATCCTGTGTTTTTTTGCGTCTGCGGGATTGCGGCGGCGCGCAGAAAATCCCGTCTGATCCGTCTTCCCCCGGCGTCTGACAGTACCGGACGGAAAACGGCTCCAGAGAGGACATTCAGAGAAGATACCGGTAAACAAAACCGGCCAGAAGGAAACATTGAAGAAGGAAGATCGCCGGAATTCCGATCACAAAGGTCCGGTGGCGCGTTTTGTGGCGGAACCCGTACATACCGGCCAGACATCCCAGGGAACCGCCTATCCATGCCGCTGCGAACAGCACCCGCTCCGGAATCCGCCACCTGTGTTTCCTTGCCCTGGATTTGTCCACGCCGAACAGCAGAAACCCGGCCACATTTACCGCCAGAAGATAACAGAAGAAAAAGTTCAATTGACACACCTCATTTACAGAATTATGGCGCAGCCGTTCAGATGACCGAACTGTCACGTTATTGCAGCCGTTCCGCCTGCCGAACGGCTGCAATATGTCAACTATCATACCAGAATTTATCAAAAAAAGCCAGAACGTGTTAATGCATAGTGCCTGTGGACATCCGGCCCATCGCAAATCGATTTTCAATGGCCGGATGCTGCAGCCGTTCCGTTTGCTGAACGGTTGCGATCAGGGGAATTCATTGAATGGTAAGGAAAAAGTAAAACATCCCGTTCGAAACTGTGATAACATAGTAGAAAGGCAGTCTGTCGTCCCGCGTGTATCGGCGGCAGATAAAACGATGCCTGCCGAAGAGCAAGACGGGCTTCGGAAAATGAGGAGGGTAAGTTTGGAGGCAAGCTTCCAGATCTGCCCGGACGGCGCAGCGGATGCGTCAGAAGGAGGTAAAGAATGAAGAAAAAAACAGTTGCGATTCTGTGTGCAGCGCTTGCCGTGGTTCTCGCAGGCATGGGGCTGCTGTGGTACTTTTTCCGAAGCGGCGGATCAGAGGAAGACGGAACCGTCGTCTATGTCAATACGGTGGCTCAGCTGACCGGTATTCTTCAGGGAAACGGACTGCAGAACCGGTTTGCCGGCACTGTTGAGTCAAAGAATACCTGGAAGGTAGAGAAGAATACGGAAAAAACGGTAAAGGAAATCTATGTGGAGGCCGGGCAGACCGTTCAGCAGGGAACTCCTCTGTTTTCCTATGATACGGATCAGTTCCAGGCAAATCTGGAGCAGGCGCAGCTGGACCTGGAGCGGGGTCAGAATGAGATTTCCAGTATGAGAGACAATATCTCCCAGCTTCAGCAGGAGAAAAAATCTGCGCCGAAGGATCAGCAGGCAAGCCTGACGCTGGAAATTCAGCAGGCGGAACTGGATCTGAAAAAGAAAGAGTATGAAGTTAAAAGCAAACAGAGTGAGATCGACGGGCTGAGGGATGATATTCTGAATGCGACGGTAGTCAGTGAGATTGCAGGCGTTGTGAAGACGATCAATACCGATGACAGCAACAGTATGAATTATGGGAATTCTGACAATTCTTTTATCACTGTTCTGGAGACCGGGAGCTTTCAGGTAAAAGGCAGCATCAATGAGCAGAACATGGGGTCGATCAGCGAAGGAATGCGCGTGATCGTACACTCCAGAGCGGACAGCGGGAAGACCTGGACGGGAACCGTCAGCAAGATTGATCTGGAAAATGCACAGGCGGCAGGAAATCTTTACGGAATGGCGTCCTCAGACGGAAGCGCGACCCAGTCCAGCAACTATCCGTTTTATGTGGAGCTGGATACCAGCGACGGTCTGATGCTGGGACAGCATGTGTACGTGGAAGCGGACGACGGACAGGGAACAGAGCCGAAAACCGGTCTCTGGCTTCCGGAATACTACATCAACGATATAGCGTCCGGGCCCTATGTCTGGGCGGACAATGGAAACAACCGGTTGGAAAAACGTTCGCTGGAGCTTGGCGCCTACGATGAGTCGACGATGGAATACGAGATAAAGAGCGGCCTGACAGAGGAGGATGCGATCACTTTCCCGGAGGACGGGCTGGAAGAAGGAATGAAGACGGTACTCAGCGAGGACGGAAGCCTCGGACTTTATGAGCCGAATTATGATCCCTCGGAAGAGATGATGGAAGATGGCGCGGGAGATATTCCTGCAGATGGCGAAGCAATCGGCGGAGCAGACAGCGGCGGGATGGATATGGGCGACGGCACAGGCATGGACGATCTATCCGGAACGGACGGCGAAGAGCTCCTGCAGGAAAGCACCGGAGAGGCAGAGATATCCGGGGAAACTGACAGTGAAGAACTGCAGAATGCGGGAAGCGAGGTGGAAGCTCCGTGATTCTTCAAATGAGTGGGATTTGCAAAGACTATCTGCAGGGAAAAATGACCGTTCCTGTCCTGCGGGATATTGATTTTTCAATGGAAGAGGGAGAATATGTGGCGATCATGGGACCGTCCGGCTCCGGCAAGACAACGCTGATGAATATCATCGGCTGTCTAGACCAGGCAACCAGCGGAACTTTTTTCCTGGACGGAGAGGATATCAGCAAATGTTCGGATAACCGGATGTCTGATATCAGGCTGAAAAAAATCGGCTTTGTTTTTCAGAGCTTTCAGCTGCTGCCCAGACTGTCGGCGCTGGATAATGTGGCGCTTCCTCTGTGTTACGCCGGCGTCGCGAAGAAAGAAAGGCGGGAACGGGCTGCTGCTGCGCTGGAGCGTGTGGGACTTGCCGACCGGATGGATTTCAGGCCAAATCAGCTCTCCGGCGGACAGAAGCAGCGGGTGGCGATTGCCAGAGCAATGGTCAACCGGCCCAGGATTCTCCTGGCGGATGAGCCTACGGGAGCGCTGGATTCCAGATCCGGCGAGCAGGTGATGGAACTGTTCGAAAGCCTTCATGAAGAGGGAGCGAGCATTCTGATGATTACCCATGACGCGGATATCGCATCCTTCGCAGAGCGGATTGTCGAGATCCGGGATGGAAGACTGAAAAGCAGGGAGGTGGAGACGGAATGAAAAAGCGGAATGTGATTGTTGCGGCGCTGCTGGCGGTTGCTGTGGTCGGAGCGAGCATCGGAGGATATTACGGGTTCCGTGCGATGAATCGTCCGGTGACAATGGTATATGCGGTCAGCGATCTGAGCAGCGGGTACTGGGGAGACAATATGACGCTTGACGGTATGATCACGTCTGATGCCTCTCAGAATATCTATCTTTCCACGGAACAGAAAGTAAAGGAGGTGCTCGTTCAGGAAGGGGACACCGTCCGGGAGGGCGATGTGCTGATGTCCTATGATACGACTGCCAAAGAGCTGGAACTGGAAACCATGGAGCTGGAGCAGAAACAGAATGCTCTGAAACTGGATCAGGCAAAGGATCAGCTGGAAAAACTGAAAAGTATGAAGCCGGTATCGGAAACTCCTCTTTTTCCAGGGCTGGAAGATCCCGGATCTGAGGATCCGTTCTATCCGGAATTTCCCGGAATGGAAGATCCCGGAATGGATGTGCCGGGGGAAGATCCGGGCATGGAGGAGCCGGGCGGTGAGCAGCCGGGAGAAGATCCCGGAACCGAAGATCCGGGAAGCGAGCAGCCGGGAGAAGAACCGACGCCGACGCCGGAGCCGTCGTATGATGACGCGGTGGTATACAATGGCGGAGAGAATCCGCTGGCAAAAGATGCCGTCGCTTATAAAGGAACAGGCACGAAAGAGGATCCGCTGGTGTTCCTCTGCAGTCCGGGCACTGTGATTACCGGTGAATTTTTCAACCGGATGGCCGGATTTGCGGATGAAGCCGCCGATCCCTCACAGGAGCGGAATGCTTCCTTTTTCCGCCTTGAGATCCGTGAGGGAGACCAGGCTTCGGGAGCTTTGCGGACCGTATGGGAGCAGGACGGAGCGCAGATCACGGAGCCTTATGAAGCGGATTACCGCACGGTGTTCCAGATGGGAAGCAAGACGGATCAGAGACCGGAAATCCTGTTTACAGAGCCGCTGTCCAGTGTATCCGCGGAAACGGGACAGAGCGTGAAGCTTACTTTTGCCGTAAAGGAAGAAGAAAATGTGGTCTTCCGTTATCAGTGGTTCCGGAATACAGAACTGCCTGCCGGCCAGGAGCCGGAGGAAGACGGCGGAAAATCTGCATGGGTGGAGCTGCCGGAACAGGAAAACCGGACGTCGATCACGCTGGAGGACGTTTCGGCGAAGGATCAGGGAACCTATATGGTGCGGGTGACTGCAGAAAATGCCTACGGAACTTCGACGGCAGTGGCAACTGCCTGTGTGACCGTGCAGGATGGTCAGGAGACAGAACCGACAGTAACTCCGACGCCGGAACCAACCATAACGCCTGAGGCAACGCCGGAACCGACCATGATGCCTGAGGCAACGCCGGAACCGACTGCAGCGCCCACGCCGGGCACAGAGACACAGCCGCCGGCAACGACCGTGACGCCCGGAGCGGAGACGGATCCGATGGAACCGTCCGTGACACCCGTGACACCGGAAAGCACCGCACCGGAACAGACAGAGGATCCGGGCGCAGGGCAGGAACCGTCGGGAGAAACGGGAACGCTGAAAACTGCAGTGACGGCGGACAGGAACAGCAGCCGGGACGGAATTCATTTCCGGATGCTGGCGGGAACTGCCGGAAACGGAGGCACAGAGTCCGATAATCAGGATACGGATGTCAGTCTCTCCGGACTTCAGGAAAGCTACACGAAAGAAGAACTGAAGAAGGCAATCGCTCAGAAAGAGACGGAAATCCGGGATCTGCAGCTGAACCAGCGGGAAGCTGAGATGAAAATCCGGAATGCGAGAAAGGATCTGGAGGATCAGACGGTCAGAGCGACGATTGCGGGTGTTGTACGGAAGGTCGGTGATCCGGAAAAGCCGTCCCAGGACGGTTCTGCGTTTATCCAGGTTGACAGCCAGCAGGGCCTTTATGTGAAAGGCTATGTCAGCGAGCTGCTGCTGGATCAGCTGGTTCCGGGGACAATGCTTCAGGTAAGCTCCTGGATGACCGGAGCTTTTGCCACTGCGACAGTGAAGGAAGTGTCTCCTTATCCGACGGAGGAATATTCGTCTTACGGAAGCGGAGCGCAGGCTTCTTATTATCCGTTTACTGCGCTGATCGACGACGGGGCGGACGGTTTTCAGAATATGGAATCAGTCAGCATTTCCATGACTGTCGGCGCGGATGACGCCTCGATGAACGCGATTTATCTGAGCAAAGCATTTATCCGGGAGGAGAACGGACAGAAATATGTTTATGTCCGCGGAGAAGACGGCACGCTGGAACGCCGTCCGGTCGTGACAGGAAAAATTCTCTGGGGATCGGAATATGAGATCAAGAGCGGTCTGACCTCTGAAGACTACATTGCTTTCCCGTATGCGAAGAACGATCTGGAAGGCACACAGACAGAGGAAAGTACGCTGTCAGAGCTGTACAACTATTAAGGAGGGGAGAAAATGCTGGAAAATATCAGACTGTCCTTTCAGGGAATCTGGTCCCATAAAATGCGCTCCTTTCTGACAATGCTGGGAATTATCATCGGAATTGCCTCGATTATCTCGATTGTGTCTACGATCAAAGGAACCAACGAACAGATCAAGCAGAATCTGATCGGAGCGGGAAACAACAATGTAAAGATTCAGCTGTATCAGGGAGAAGGAACCTACTGGATGGACGGAGGGATTCCAAGCGGAGTATATCAGCTGTCCAGCAGTCAGAAAGAAGAGATTCTTGGACTTGACGAGGTGGAAAACGCGTCCTTCTATCAGGAGAGAACCTACGCCAGCGGGATCGCATACGGAAGTACGAATCTTGAGGGCGGAAATGTCATGGGCGTTGACGCAAACTATATGGCGACCTGCGGATATCAGATCTATCAGGGACGTATGTTCCTGGACAGTGATTTTGAGCAGATGAGGAAGGTGGTTCTGCTGGACGATACGGCGGCCCAGGCGATTTTTCAGGATGAGAATCCTCTGGGAAAGGTGATCGAGATCATAAACGAGCCGTTTACGGTAGTCGGCGTTGTGAAAAAATCAGATTCCTTTCAGCCGGTGATTCAGTCGATGGAAGATTATAACAATTACAGCCAGGAATCCTATGCGACCGTATTCCTTCCGAATACCTGCTGGCCAATCGTCTACCAGTTCGATGAACCGGAAAACGCAGTCGTTATGGCCAGATCCACGGAGGATATGAGCGCGGCGGGAAGAAAAACCGCGGATATCATGAACCGGTCGATCACAAATACAACCGATTCTCTCAGTTATAAGGCGGAGGATCTGCTGGAGAGAGCAAGGAATCTCCAGGAACTGAGCGAGAGCACCAACAGCCAGCTGATCTGGATTGCAAGCATTTCTCTGCTGGTTGGAGGAATCGGCGTCATGAACATCATGCTGGTGTCGGTGACAGAACGAACAAGTGAGATCGGCCTGAAGAAGGCGATCGGGGCGAGAAAACGCAGGATTCTGGCGCAGTTCCTGACGGAGGCTGCGGTGCTGACCAGCATCGGTGGACTGATCGGAGTGGGCGTCGGAATCGTTATGGCTCAGGTAATCTCCAGGATGTCAAAGACGCCAGTGGCGATCAGTGTTCCGGCGATTCTCTTCTCCGTGGCGTTTTCCATGATTATCGGAATCGTGTTCGGGCTTCTTCCGTCTGTCAAGGCGGCGAATCTGAATCCTATCGACGCGCTGCGAAGAGAGTAGAGCGAAACAATACGGCAAATGTCAAGGGCCTGTAAAAAACCAATTCGCGTTTTTTGCAGGCCTTTGCAGCGAGATGCGCCCTTGCGGCATTTTCTGTTGCTTTTAGAGAGAAGAACCGGTATAATTGTAAAAATGAAGCAGAGAAAGTATGACGCCGCATAGGCATTTCTCTGGGAAATTTGAATTCCTGCCTTTACATTTTTTGTCGGGTTATTTATACTGAATCTGGAAATCGGATTTTATAAAAAAGTAAGAATCGTTCACAGATATTTTCCATCTGTCATGGTATAATGGATAAGTACCGGAATACAGAGAACTGTGGGTAAGTTTCTGAACTGTGCCGGTGCAGAAAACAAAAGTATTGGGAGAAGGAACATGAACATTTTATTTTTTATTACACCGAAAAGTGAAACAGCTTATATTTATGATGATTTCACGCTGCGCCAGACCATTGAAAAAATGGAATATCATAAATACACAGCCGTTCCCATTCTGAACCGAAAAGGCAATTACATAGGAACTGTCACAGAGGGAGATCTGCTTCGAATTATAAAAGAACAGTATACGCTGAGCCTGCATGACGCCGAGGATGTTCCGATCTGGCAGGTTCCGAGAAGATGGACCTATGAGCCTGTCAATATCAACTGCAATATCGAGGATCTGATTGAGCTGTCCATGCGTCAGAACTTTGTCCCGGTAGTGGACGATGAAGGTGTGTTTATCGGCATCATTCGCAGAAAAGATATTATTCAGTACTGCTATGAGAAAAGCGGAATCTGTGAGACAGAACACAGAACAGAAGCGGCCCGAAGCGATGAGGAAGAGATGTGCGTGCAAGCGTGAGAGAAGTGAGGAGCGATTTATGAAAAAGTTAATGGAAAAAATCGGAGAAGAGCTGGTAAAGGCCTTTGAGACAGCAGGATATGATTCGTCCTATGCGAAGGTTACCGTCTCCAACCGTCCGGATTTATGTGAATTTCAGTGCAACGGAGCGATGGCGGCTGCAAAACAGTACCGCAAGGCTCCGATCCAGATTGCGTCGGCCGTTGTGGATGCGCTGGAAAAAGGAGGAGTGATCGGCGAAGCCGAGGCAGCTGCCCCGGGATTTATCAATCTGAAGGTGAACCCGGAAGCACTCAGCGAATATCTGAATCAGATGCAGATGGATCAGGATCTTTCCGTGGAAAAAGCCAGGGAGCCAAAGACAATCATTGTGGATTACGGCGGAGCGAACGCGGCAAAACCGCTGCATGTTGGACATCTGCGTTCTGCGATCATCGGTGAGAGCATTAAAAGAATGGGACGCTTTATGGGACATCATGTGATCGGTGACGTGCATCTGGGAGACTGGGGTCTTCAGATGGGCCTGATCATCACGGAGCTGGCGGAACGGAAACCGGAGCTGCCGTATTTTGACGAATCTTACAGTGGGGAATACCCGGAGGAACCGCCCTTTACGATCAGTGAGCTGGAGGAAATTTATCCGGCGGCAAGCGCCCGCTCAAAAGAAGATGCAGAGTATAAGGAAAAGGCGCTGACGGCTACCTTTGAGCTGCAGCAGGGAAGATCCGGATACCGGGCGCTGTGGAAACACATTATGACGGTTTCCGTCGCAGACCTGAAGAAAAATTACAGCAATCTGAACGTGGACTTCGATCTCTGGAAAGGTGAATCCGACGTACAGGATTATATTCCCAGAATGGCAGAGTATATGAAAGACGCCGGTTATGCGTACTATGACCAGGGAGCCCTGATTGTGGATGTCAAAGAGGAGAGCGACACGAAGGAGATTCCTCCGTGCATCATTCTGAAATCGGACGGAGCAGCGCTTTACACGACGACGGATCTGGCCACGATCATGGATCGTATGGAGCATTATCATCCGGATGAGATGATCTATCTTGCAGACAAGCGCCAGGAACTTCATTTTACACAGGTATTCCGCTGTGCGCGGAAGACGAAGCTGGTGGATGGGGATACGGGTCTTACGTTTATCGGGTTCGGAACGATGAATGGAAAAGACGGAAAGCCGTTCAAAACCCGTGACGGCGGCGTGATGCGTCTGGAAAACCTGATTTCCGATATCAACGAGGAGATGTTCCGCAAAATCGTTGAGAACCGCAGCGTAAAAGATAAAGAAGCGGAGGGCACGGCAAAAATTGTAGGTTTGTCCGCTCTGAAATACGGGGATCTGTCCAACCAGGCGTCCAAGGATTACGTTTTTGATATCGACCGCTTCACTTCTTTTGAAGGAAATACGGGACCGTATATTCTCTACACCATCGTTCGTATTAAATCTATTCTCACACGGTATGCGCAGGAAGGCGGCACACTGGAGAAAGGAGTAATGCTTCCGCCGGTTGGAGAGAGCGAGAAATCTCTGATGCTGTCCGTGGCGGGCTTCAACACGATGATAGAGAATGCGTGCGAGGAAAAAGCGCCGCATAAAGTCTGCGCGTATGTATATGAGCTGGCGAACCAGTTCAATCATTTCTACCATGAGACAAAGATTCTGGGAGAAGAAGATCAGAAACGCAGAGCTTCTTACCTGGCGCTTCTGGATCTGGTGCGTGAGGTGCTCGAGACCAGCATCGATGTGCTGGGATTTGAGGCGCCTGAGAGAATGTAACGACACGAAAAGGGTGAAACGTATACGGAAAAAGACAGGAAAGAAAGCGATTGCGGCAGAAGAATCGTCGGGGCGGCCAAACGAACTTGCCGCAGATATCTTCTGATTCGCCGCATCGGGCAGGGAGGGACCGCAGCGGTGTGGACTGCTGCGGTTCTGCCCGGACTGCGGGGCTGCGCAGTGAAGATCCGGGACAGGAAGGAGAACGGGAAGAAGCGTGGGGCAGAGAAGGGAAGCTTCCTGTTCCCTCTGGAGGGCGAGGCGGAACTTCTGAAAGTGCTCACATGGAGTGCAAACGAACCGGGCGGGGAGCCGTTGTGCCCGGAGCTGCCTCGTTTTGTCGATTACTTTCAGGACGGGAAAAGGGAATATCTGGTGATGGAATATCTCAGAGGAGTTACCCTTGGAGCATATCTGAGAGGAGGAAACGTCTGCCTGGAAGAAGATATCCTGAAACTTTCCATCGGATTGTGCGGTTTTCTGGAAAAGCTGCATAGACATGTACCACCGATTCTGTATCTTGATCTTGCACCTGACAACATTCTCCTTACTCCATCCGGCGGCTTCCGTATCACCGATCTGGGCGCAGCTGCCGCCTGGCACTGGAGAGAGAAACTTGCGGAAACAATTCTGTACGGAACGCCCGGATATGCCGCTCCCGAACAGTATCACGGTCAGCCCGGGCCGGCGTCGGATATCTACAGTCTGGGAATTCTCATCCATCTTTTATGCTCGTCTGAAAAAACAGATTCACAACATCCCTCCAAGTGTCAGCATATGCTGAAGGATATCGTCAGTACATGTACGCAGAAAGATCCTGCACAGAGATATCCCGACAGCCTGACGTTGAAAAGAAAGCTGCAGGCCGTTTTGTCCGATATCCGGTAAACCCGGACGTTTGCGGCATTCCGGCGGCTGTTCAGACGGCGGGATCGTTGCTGCGGTATCCGGCTGTCGAAATCGCTTCACAAAGAGGGGGAGCTGTGCTACAATGTCAATACTCTGAGCGGCCGCGTCCTTATCCGCGGCAACCGTTCAGACAGATAAGGGGTACCGGCGTAACTGCTCAGCCGCCGGATATAAGAAAAGCAGGAACAAAAGCTGAAAGAAAACGATCTGGCTGACAGGATGTGTGCGTCAGAAAGACGACGCGGCAGGCGTGTCAGGAGGAGGTAAGAATGTCAGAAGTGATATTATTTGATCTGGACGGAACCCTGACGGATTCCGCCCCCGGCATCACCCGCTGTGTTCAGTACGCTCTGCGCTATTTTGGGATCGACGAGCCGGACACAGAGAAGCTGAAATGTTTTGTCGGTCCGCCGCTGAAGGAAATGTTTATGGAATACGCGGATCTTGACGAGGCCCAGGCAGAGGAGGCTGTGGTCAGATATCGGGAACGCTATACGGAAAAGGGAATTTTTGAAAACGAGGTTTACGACGGCATTCCGGAACTGCTGCAGCTCTGCAGGGAAAAAGGAAGGGCGCTCGGCGTGGCCTCCTCAAAGCCCCAGGTATTTGTGGAACAGATTCTGGAATATTTCGATCTTCGGAAATATTTTGACGTGGTGGTCGGAGCAGAGCTGGACGGGCGCAGAACCAATAAGGCCGAGGTGATTGAAGAGGCGCTCCGTCAGCTCGGATGTGAAAAAAACCGTCATGATGTGCTGATGGTGGGGGACCGCCGCCATGACGTGGAAGGTGCGGCGGCCTGCGGTCTGCAGTGCATCGGCGCGGCTTACGGCTATGGAGGAAGAGAGGAACTGAAGCAGGCAGGAGCGGTTTATATTGCAGATACGGTGGATGATCTGAGGATTCTCGCAAAAAATTTTCCCAGACCTTCCTGGAGAAACTTCCGTCTGAGAAGAGAGCTGCTCGGTCAGAGAACAGAAAAAAAAACGGTAAAACCGGAGGATGATCTGATGTCACAGATTCCGCTGAAGAGCAAGATCTGGCGGATTCTGAAGCCGATGCTGACCTATGATATCATTCTGTTTCTGGTTACTTATATGGGTGCTCTCCTGCTGATGACGTTTACCGGGATGGGCGGCCTGGAGGATCGTCTGTACCGGACGTCAGCGCTGATGACGGGAATCGCCTGTCTGATCGCGATCCCGCTGCTCTGGAAACAGATGCAGAAAGACGAGGGAATGTTTACGATGCAGCGTCACCAGTGGAACGTTCCGACTGCCATGGCCTGTGTCCTTCTGGTGATGAGTTTCGGACATCTGCTGAATACGTTCCTGAATGTCACAGGATTTACCACGTTTTTTAACGGCTACACCCAGCTTGCGTCGGATATCTATGAGGGGCAGAACTGGCTGCTGCTGATCGTGACGATAGGCGTTCTGAGCTCCGTGGCGGAGGAACTGGCTTTCCGCGGGATGATTTACCAGAGGGCGAAAGATTTCTGGGGAGCCGGATGGGCGACAGTGATTTCCGGCGGCCTGTTCGGATTGTATCATGGGAATGTGGTGCAGCTTGTCTACGGAATGATCTTAAGCGTTCTGCTGATTATTGTTTATGAGCGTACCGGTACTTTGTGGGCGCCGATCGCGGCCCATATCGGAGAAAATATCTGGGGACTGTTCCGGGGACAGCTGATGGAATGGCTCCGGGGACATCTGCCCGGCGCCGGAACAACGCTGCTGCTGGCGGAGGCGCTGATCTGTGCCGCGGCGTTCTGGTATCTGTTCTTGTATGGGAGAGTGGAAAACCGCAGAAGAGAAAGAAAAAAAGACGGAAAATGACGTAACCGTTCCGCCGGACAGCTGCGGCAGAAAAAGCAAAGATTCCGCTGCCTGAAGAATTTCGTTCAGGCAGCGGAATCTTTGCTGTCCGGGTATGCGTCTTTCGGATGGCGAAAAAAGTCAATATTCGTATCAATTCACTCAATATCTGTATAGAAACGGGAGTTCTTTTGTATTATGATACCGGAGAATGTGTTGGAAATGAAGAACAGTGTAAATGCAACAGTTCAGCCAGCGGAACTGTTGCGTGCGAATTCCCTGTGGACCCGGCCAACAATTTTCAGAGATGTTCCGGGGAAGGGCTGCAATGATTCCTGCGGTATTCGGACGGAGAACACCCTGTTTTTGCGCGGAACGCCGCGGCAAAGCGGCTGGCGCTGCTGAAACCTGTGAGCGCGGAGATGGAGGAAACGGACAGCTCTGTGGTCTTCATAAGATGGATGCTTCTGGAAATCCGGTAATCATTCAGATACTCTGAGATTGTGCAGCCGGTCATCTGACGGAAAAAACGGCAGCAGTTCTCCCGGCTTATGGGAATCTGGGCGGCGAGCGCTGTCAGGGACAGAGGGTTTGCGTAATGTTCATGGATATAATCCAGCAGAAGCTGCAGACGCTGCAGGTTTCCCGGATTTACAGGGCGGCTGAGCCGAAGCCGGTTCTGATGTCTGCGGATGAGCTTCCCGAAAGCCGTGCAGAGAAGGCCGTGCACCTCCAGCTGATAGGCAAACGGTTTTTCCAGACAGAGCCGGTCCACCTCGCGGAAAATATCCAGGAGATCAGAGTCGCCGTTTTCCGGGCACATGGGAACAGACGCCAGCTCCGGTGATTCCAGGTAGGGGCGGAAAATTTCCAGTTCCGCGAAGCTGCCCGGGGCATCGTACAGGAAAGAAGGGCGGACAATAATGGAAATAATCCTGGCATTGCCGCCGGCCGGCGTCATCATGTGCGGAGTATTTGCGTTAATGACCAGGCCGTGCCCTGCCTCCAGACGGTAGGAGGATCCGCCTGCCAGGTACAGAACCCGTCCTTCCGTGACGAGGGAGATTTCCAGTTCCCCGTGCCAGTGGCAGCGGATGGAACGATCCTGAAAATCATCGATATTGTCATGATTGATCTGGAGTGGAAAATCCGGTGTGCCGTGTACACACAGTTCCCGGAGACTTTCGTCGGTCTGAATGCTCTGTTTCATAGCTGGAATCCTTTCAAACACACAAATGATTGTAACGGTCAGTAATCTGAACTGTTACAATTGTTTTGAAAAAATAAAGGAGGTTTTCATCCATTATGACACAGGATCTTACAAAAGGAAAGCCTTTTCAGGTGCTGCTTCGCTTTTCTCTTCCGGTGATCGGAGGAAATCTGTTTCAGCTGTTCTATACGCTGGCAGACACAATTATTGTCGGAAAGACACTGGGAGCGGACGCGCTTGCAGCCGTGGGAGCGACCAGTATTATCATCTATCTTGTCCTCTGTTTTATTCAGGGAGTGACCGGAGGATTCGGCATCTGTCTCGGACAGAGATGCGGCGCAAAGGACGAGACAGGTATGCGCAGGAGTATTGCGGTATCTGCAGTCTGGAGCGTTCTGTTTACGATTCTGCTGACGGCAGTCTGCTGCCTGCTGGCGCATCCGATTCTTCACTGGATGCAGACGCCCGATCAGATCTACGGAATGGCGTATGATTATATGTTTACGGTTCTGCTCGGAACCGGGGCGACGGTCTTTTACAATATGATCTCAAATATTCTCCGGGCGCTGGGCGACAGCAGAACGCCGCTGTATTTTCTGGTGTTTTCCTCACTGCTGAATATTGTTCTGGATCTTGTTTTCATTCTGAATCTTCATATGGGAGTAGGAGGCGCCGCCTGGGCGACTGTGCTCTCCCAGCTGCTGTCGGCGGTGCTGTGTACCGTATTCGGGAGAAAAAAGTTTGAGGTCCTCCGGCTGAAAAAAGAAGACTTCCAGGAGTTTGCCGCAGGTACCGGAATCCATCTGAAAACCGGATTCCCGATGGGATTTCAGATGTCTGTTATGTGTATCGGACAGCTGGCCATGCAGGCTGCGGTCAATGCTATCGGCCCGGAAGCAATTGCAGGCTATACGGCTGCCACCAAAGTGGATCAGCTTTCCGTTCTGATCAATAACGCCTTCGGAGTTGCCATTGCAAGCTACGTCGCACAGAATTACGGCGCCGGAAAATGGGACCGGATCCGGAGCGGCGTGAAGGCAGGGCTGATCCAGACGGAGGCAGTGAATATTTTCCTTGGCGTTCTGATTATCGGCGGAAGAAATCTGGTGGTGCCGATGTTTATCGACACACCTACGGACAGCATTATCCATTACGCAAACGGATATCTGCTGGCTGTCGCACCGTTCTATCTTCTGATGGGCCTTTTGCTGATCGTCCGTTCTTCGGTACAGAGTATGGGAAACGGAAAAGCGCCTTTTGCCGCATGCATCACAGAGCTTGTCCTGCGGATTATCGCCACCTTCGGATTGTCTGCGATTCTGGGTTACACGGGTATCTGTCTTGCCAGCCCCATCGCCTGGCTGGGAGCGGATCTGTTGCTGGTGACGGTATATTTTTCGATGATGAAAGCCCGTCCCGATATGCATCAGATGCCGGCCCGCTGAATTGCTGCGGCATCCGTCCGGAACAAAGAGTTCCGCTCGCGGAACTCTCGCGCCGAGCGCGGTCGCCTTAACGACAAATTTCTGCTTCGCGATGGTTCGGATGCCCGCAGGCTCTGCATTTTCATACGGTCCGTGCAGTAAATGCACAGACCTGGTTGAACTGTAAGGGACGGTCAATATTTTACAGAAAAAGCCTTGTATTTCCATTTTTCCTATGATATAATGCAAACGTTGCATAATAAACACCTGTGTGGATGCCAAAGAAGGTGCCTGCCTTCGGGAGGTTCCGGGGATGGGTTCGGAGGTAAAAAACACGGGGAAGAGAATAACCAAAAAGGAGAAAAACAATGAGCGTTATTTCAATGAAACAGTTACTGGAAGCAGGTGTTCATTTCGGACATCAGACAAGAAGATGGAATCCTAAAATGGCTCCGTATATCTACACAGAGCGTAACGGAATCTATATCATCGACCTGCAGAAATCCGTTGGAATGGTAGACGACGCGTACAAAGCAGTTGCGGATATCGTGGCTGACGGCGGCACCATCCTGTTCGTAGGAACCAAAAAGCAGGCGCAGGATGCAATTGCAACAGAGGCTGAGCGCTGCGGAATGTTCTACGTAAATGAGAGATGGCTGGGCGGTATGCTGACAAACTTCAAGACCATCCAGAGCAGAATCACAAGACTGAAAGAGATCGAGACCATGCAGGAAGACGGAACCTTCGATGTGCTTCCGAAAAAAGAAGTCATTGCATTAAAGAAAGAGCTCGAGAAACTGCAGAAAAACCTGGGCGGCATCAAGGAAATGAAGAGACTGCCGGATGCGATCTTCGTAGTTGATCCGAAGAAGGAAAGAATCTGCGTTCAGGAAGCTCATACATTAGGTATTCCGCTGATCGGTATCTGCGATACCAACTGTGATCCGGAAGAACTGGATTATGTAATTCCGGGAAATGACGATGCAATTCGTGCCGTAAAACTGATCGTATCCAAGATGGCAGACGCTGTTATCGAGGCAAGACAGGGTGAGGCTGAGGATGCTGCTGAGGAAGCGTCCGAGGAAGGAATTTCCGAGGAGACATCTGAAGAGTAATTGAGGTCACAGAAACTGCCCGTCTGTTCCGTTTCATGACGGGAGACGGGCAGTTAAAACTGTCTGTTGAGGACAGATGCGAAAAAAAGGAAGGTTGGAAGAAAACTTCCAATCTATCAGGATGACGCAGAAAATGTGTCAGAAGGAGGAAACAATGGCTATTACAGCAGCAATGGTAAAAGAGTTAAGAGAAATGAGCGGCGCTGGAATGATGGATTGCAAGAAAGCGCTTACCGCTACTGACGGAGATATGGACAAGGCAATCGAATTCCTGAGAGAAAAAGGTCTTGCTACTGCACAGAAAAAAGCCGGAAGAATCGCAGCTGAGGGTATCGTTATGGTTAAGGTATCCGAGGATGGAAAGAAGGCTGTCGCAGTGGAAGTAAACGCAGAGACAGACTTTGTTGCAAAGAACGAAAAATTCCAGGGATATGTTGCACAGGTTGTAGATCAGGCGATGGATACAGAAGCAGCAGATATGGAATCTTTCCTGGCTGAGCCGTGGAAACTGGATCCGTCTGAGACAGTTGCTGAGGAACTGGCACATCAGATCGCTACCATCGGCGAGAACATGAACATCCGTCGCTTCCAGCAGATGAAGGAAGAGAATGGTTTCATCGCTTCCTATACACATATGGGCGGCAAGATCGGCGTTCTGGTTGACGTTGAGACAGATGTGATCAACGATGCAGTCAGAGAGATGGCTAAGAACGTAGCTATGCAGGCAGCAGCTCTGAAACCGCTGTACACCAACGAGAGCGAAGTAGATCCGGCTTACATCGAGCATGAGAAAGAGATCCTGACCGTAGCGGCGAAAAACGAGAAACCGGACGCGAACGAGAAGATCATCACAGGTATGGTGATGGGACGTATCAAAAAGGAACTCAAAGAGATCTGCCTGATGGATCAGGTATATGTAAAGGCAGAGGACGGAAAACAGTCCGTTGCAAAATATATTGAGGAAGTTGCAAAGGCAAACGGCGCGAAGATCGCAATCAAAGGCTTCGTTCGTTTTGAGACCGGAGAAGGTATCGAGAAGAAGGAAGAGAACTTCGCAGAGGAAGTTGCAAAACAGATGAATATGTAATGCAGATGTTGCATTGAAATTCTGAAAGAAAAACCCTTATAAGTGGTGAATTTGTACCGCTTGTAAGGGTTTTTTCAATTTTGCAGATCCTGAAAAAAAATAAGATCGTTTCCGCACGAATGATCAAAAATTCTGTTTTATGCATTGCAGTACCTTTCTTAATGTTAACTTGTTGTGCTAATTTATTTAGATGTATTTGTAAGTTACGAAAGGGCAAAA